>Ga0187773_10000156_pt1 | contig 29536 bp, 25 predicted proteins | sample 0216_BV02_MP05_1_FD_133133 | JGI IMG/M metagenome (GOLD analysis project Ga0187773, IMG submission 133133) | Tropical peat soil microbial communities from peatlands in Department of Meta, Colombia - 0216_BV02_MP05_10_MG | ecosystem: Environmental > Terrestrial > Soil > Wetlands > Peat | place...
CCGCAGGCAAGGTGGCAGATGTCATGGTTTTGCAGGATCTTCTCCGCCAAGCGCTCGAAGGCGGCGTCGCTTTCCGCCTTGATTGTGTAGACCGGAATCTCCCAGCCGTTCTGCTTGGCAATGAGGGTCTCGTAATCCCAGTAGGCGCCCTTTACCAGGCGGATGGAGATGGGAAGACCCTGCCGTCTGGCCCAGCTCAGGAGGCCCTCCAGGTCGCGGTCCGTCTGCCGCAGATAGGCCTGGAGCACCACTCCCAGATAAGGGTAATCTCTGAACTTGGGCGCGGAACGGAGACGGCGATAGATCTCAAGGGTCATGTCCTTGTATCTGAACTGCTCCATGTCAATGCAGACGAAGGCTCCCATGCTTTTCGCCTTCTCCACGATGGGCTCGAGGCGGGCGCAGATGGCCTGGACCGATCCTTCGAAGTCGGCTGGTTTGGCCTGGGAGTATAGGGCGGATGGCTTGATGGAAACGTTCACCTTGGGAGCGTTACCCCAGTCCGGGCCGGCGTCGCGCGCGCCGAGGCTCTTCCAGCTCCTCTGCTCGCGGCTCAGCTCCTCCAGAAGGCCGAGATAGGCCTTGCGATACTGGTCAGCCTCCTCCGCGCTCACTGTGGCTTCGCCGAGGATGTCAACGGTGAAGGCGAAGTTTTCTTTTCTCAGCCTGCCCAGCGTCGTCAGCGCCTCTTTGAGGTTTTCCCCGATGATGAACTGCTTGGCCATGCCTTCGATATTGGACCTGATGGTTTTGGCGAACACCCTGGCGGTGAGCCCGCCCCCGAGGCCTACACCCTTGGCGCCCCACTTGAGCACAGCGGGGATATCCTGATCCTGGGCGGCAAAGTACTCCTCGATATGTCTTCCCAACGACTCTCCGCTCGTGAGATAGGGGAGGACGTCCACAAACCGGAAGAGCTGGACCTTGAACTGTTCATTTCGCATCGCCCAGTCCATGACCTTCCCGCTCCACCAGCCCTTGTTAAAGATCGACGGCGCCTCGCCCGTGATACTGGCAAAGAACTCTTTGCCCCGAGCTTTGACCCTTGTCTCAAGCTCTCTCTTCTCCATGGCGGGTGTCCTCCTTGGAGTTGCGTTGTTGCTTGTCTTTCATGGGGCGGTTGAAGCGGCGTACGTGGTTCTGGGCGAACCTCACGGCCTGGGTGGCCTTGCCGCGCTCCACGGCTCCGACGATGTCGCACAGATCCTGGTAATTCTCCTGCATGACCCTCTCGTTTCCGGGAAGGAAGCTCTCGTAATAGCGATGAATATTTTCGTGAATCGTCTTCAGCACCGATACGAAAAGGGGATTTCCGCTGATCCGGCTGAGCGCCAGGTATACTTGCTCGTCAAGCTTGATGAAACTTTCCCAGCGAGCAACACCTTGTCCCACCAAGGCCTTTGCCCGAGCCAGAAGCCCTCGCAACTCATCCACATCTCCCTTCGTGGCCCGCTCCGCCGCCAGACCGGCGACGACACCCTCCACGCTCTCACGGAACTCGGCAAGGTGGTTCAGAGAGACTTGCCTGTGTTGGATGAGCAGGGCAAGACTTTCACTCATCTTGTCGGTGCTCGCACCCCTGATCACGGCGCCTCCGCCTACGCCCAGCTTGATTTCTATGAGCCCTCTCTGTTCCAGCACCCGCAGGGCTTCACGAATGGTGCCCCGGCTGGCTTTGAACAGATTTGTGAGTTCGCGTTCTGCAGGAAGGCGATTTCCGACCTTTAGTCTCCCTTCTAGAATAGCCTTCTGGATCTGGTCAACCACATCTTGGTAGACTCGATTCTGTCGTGCCTGACGAAACATGGCCTGTGAAGACCTCACTGGTAATGGTTTAACCATTATTATACTTCAGTTAACGTCGTCCAGGCATAGGAAAAAAGTATGGACGGCCTTACGAACAACAGTCCGTGAACGCCTTTAGCAAAGGATCTGCGATAGTGTTGCTGGCGTGGATCGACGAACACTTCGCAGCCGAGATCGGCCCGACATTTCTGACTGAAGGCAGAGCGCTCTCATGACTCGTTAGCAGAAATCGCGAGCCGGCTTACTCGGGATAAGATTACTTGTTCTATACATAGCGGCGAATAAATCAGCGCATAGAGCATTCGAAAAACCGCGCCAGGACCGTATTTCCAATTTAAATATGCGCAATTATTTATGACGTCACGTATAGTAAGGGGTCAAACGATGGAAGGGTAAAGAGGTGTTCCGCATGTGAAGGACGGCGGCATGAGAAGGATGGAGCCTAAACGCTGGGGAGATTCGGTATAAAGTTTACATAATATCTATTATCAGACGCAAGCCTTGCCCCCATGTTCTTCCTCAGCGACAAAGAACCTTGATCGGGCGAGCAAACAAAAAGGGCCGGATTTCATCCGGCCCTCGCGCACATACCCATCCGCTCCACGGAGAGAGTTCATTTTGCTCTCTCCACCCCAAGAGACGGACAGAACTGAGAGTCTGTCGCTATACGCAGCCCGTCGGCTTCGGAAGCCCGGCCATCTTGCAAGCACCCTTGCCCGGTCCAGACGGAAAGAGCTCGTAGATCTCCTTGAGCTTGAAGCCGGTCACCTTGGTCAGGATCCGCACCATGGGAGCGATGCCGTGCTTCTTATAGTAGTCCTGGAGAACGCCAATCACCTTCCAGTGCTCAGGCGTGAGCTCCTGGATGCCCTCGGTGGTCTTCACGTACTGCACCCACTCAGGGCTCCAATTATCGAAGGAGTCGATAAAGCCGTCCTCGTCAACCGCAAACGTCTTCCCAGAAAAATCAACGGTTGCCATGAAATTTACCTCCTACGTTGAAGTTAATGAAAACCATCACCGGCATTCGAATGAGACTCCATGCCATTCTTGTCTGGTCTGGAGTTGCCTTTCGGCTCGCGCTGATATGCCAGCGCCTTCTGTACCAAACCCTCGGCCCATTCTGGACATCCGATGGCGTGAATGTGCGTATACGTGGCTATGACGTTTTTATAGCACACTCCATCTTTTCCGTCCAGAATGCCAATACCTCGCCTGACCGCGAAGGCCATGGAAAGACCGGCCGGATCAAGGTTGTCTACCCGTGAATAATGGAACTCGTGTCCTCTCAGGGTAAGACCAACCGGATAGAACGGGTTGGGCTGGACGACCTCTACCACGGTATAGCCATGACCTTGCGGGACCCCCATGAGCCGAAAGTCCATGGGCAGCACGCCGACCATGGGGTAAGTCCTGTCACCCACCAGCAGGTTTCGCCCCAAGTACATGAGGCCACCGCACTCGGCGTAAACGGGTAGACCCAGCTCGATGGCCGATCGCAACGATTCGCTGAACCGTCGGTTGGCGGCCAACTGCTCAGCGTGGGTCTCCGGAAAACCACCGCCAATGTACAGAGCATCCAGGGCCGGCAATACTTCATCGCGCAGGGAGTTCACCTCCACCACCCGGACCCCCCGTGCCTTCAAGGCGTCGAGGTTTTCCGGATAGTAGAACTGAAAGGCACTATCCCTGATGACCCCTATTACCGGCTGCCGATACGCCTTGGTCACCCGACGCGGCTGGAGATCTCTCTCCCAGCCCAGCGGCGGAGCCTCTGTCGCAACGGCGATCACCTGATCCAGGTCGATGTGCTTCTCCACCATCCTGATCCTGGAAAGCACGGCCTCCCGCGCCTCGGGATGCTCCAGGGCCGTCATCAGGCCCATGTGTCGCTCCGGAAAGGTATCTTCCTTCGCCTTCGGGATGGCGCCGACCACCGGTATGCCGCAGTACTCCTCGATGGTGGTCCGGAGCATCTCTTCGTGCCGGACACCGGCAACCCGGTTCAGGATCACCCCTCGAATCAGCACTTCAGGATCGAAGTGCTGACAGCCGAGCACTGCCGCTGCCGCGGTACGGGTCATCTTGGTGGCATCAACGATGAGCAGGACCGGAGCCCGGAGCACTTTGGCCAGCGCCGCGGTGCTGCACGTCCCTGCTACATCCATGCCGTCGTAAAGGCCGCGGTTCCCTTCGATCACCGCGCCGGCCGCTTGCCGGGTCCGTTCCCAGAAGGAGTCGAGGATCTGCCCCTCGTCCATCAGGAAAGGATCCAGGTTGTAGCAGGGCTGGCCGGCAGCAACGGCCAGCCAGCCCGCGTCGATGTAATCTGGACCCTTCTTGAAGGGGACCACCCGCCCTGCCCTCTCCCGCCAAGCGGCGATGAGACCGATGGCAAGGGTGGTCTTGCCCGCTCCCCCGCGCAGTGCTGCAATCACGACGCGGGGCAACCTGTTTTCCATACACGGCCTACCACTTGAATTGGGTGGTGGTTCTCCACGTGGTCATCGCCAGCCGATAGTCGTCGATGTGCTCGTGGCGGAACTCGATTTCGGCCTTTTCGAAGAATCGCTCCCAGCCGATCCGCTCGATCCACTCAGCTATGCGCTCGTAACGGTTGGCGTCCTTAGCGTAGAGATCCACGATCTTCTTGACCGTCTTGACCACTGTGGACCACCGCGGCGGCTCGTTGGGAATGTACGGGACGGCCAGCTTGGAGAACGTGGGCGCACAGCGGGAATTCGACACCTTACCGCCCACCCAGAGGGCCACGCCATCGCCATCCCTGTTGGCAAGAGGCATAGCCGGGCACATGGTGTAGCAGTTGCCGCTGAACATGCAGCGGTCGTTGTTCACGGCCACGCTCTTGAACTCCTCCACCTTGGCGGGCTTGATCGCCGCGGTCGGGCACGCAGCGATCGCGAGCGGAACCTCACACACTTTACTCACGCGCTCGGTCTCGACGAAGGGCGGCTTCCGGTGCACGCCGAGGATGGCGATGTCCGAGCAGTGCACGGCGCCGCACATGTTCAGGCAGCAGGCTAGCGAGATGCGGACCTGAGCCGGCAAGCGCATGTTGGTGAACTCGTCATAGAGTTCATCCATGACCGCCTTCACGATCCCCGAGGCGTCAATGGCCGGGGTGTGACAGTGCACCCAGCCCTGGGTGTGGACGACGTTGGTCACGCCCGCACCGGTGCCGCCGATGGGGAACTTGTTGCTGCCGCCCTCAAACTTGCGTTTCCGAAGATCGTCCAGGAGCGGCTTCAGCTTCGCCTTCTTATCCACCATCAGCTCGATGTTGTTCCGGGTAGTGAAGCGCAGGTAGCCGTCACAGTATTTGTCGGCGATGTCACAGATTTCCCTGATCATGTCTATACTCATCAGCCGACAGCTCCCGACCCGCACACTGTAGATTTCATCCCCGCTTTCCGCAACGTGCACGAGCACGCCGGGCTCGAGGATCTCGTGGTACTTCCACTTGCCATAGTTCTTCTTGACTACCGGCGGCAAAAACTGCTCGTAGTTGGGCGGTCCGATATCGGTGATTCGGTCTTTCATCGGATTATTCGGGTCATAAGGCATGGTCCTCACCTCCTAAGCCTGGTGTCTCTGCCGGAAACCTGCCGCGTCATGCTCCCAACCGCCGGGTACATCTTCCCGGTCGTAGAAGATATACGGGTTGAAGCGCGGGGTCTTGATCATCCGTGGATCTGGCTGACGGCCGACCGCCTTGAGGAACTCCCTCAGGCCGAGACGCTGTATGCACTCACCCAGGCGCTCGCGGTTCTTTCCGTTCTCCATCCACCAGTCGAACATGGGCTCGACGAACGCGTGGAACTCCTCGTAGGGGGGTTCCATCTTGATGAAGGGGATGATCACGCTCGAGAGCTGGGCCCCTTCGAGGATGGGGGCCTTGGCGCCGCACAGGATCGTTGCTCCGATGTCGGTTCCTGGTCTCAGGGCCCGGGGCATGACATTGATGCAGTGCATGCAACGGGTACAGTCCTCGTTCCAGATCTTGAGCTTTTTGCCGTCAAACTCCATGCACTTGGTTGGGCAGAGATCGCAGACCTCTTTCTGGATGTCAAGCTTCCGAGGCTTGGTACCATGGGCGCCACCGTTGGTGACGAGCTCACCGCCGGCGTATGCCTTCACCGCCGCCTGGTCGATGCGGATGTCGTCGCGCCAGGTGCCGATGATGGAGCAGTCGGCCCGGGCGATGGCGGCCACACAGTCATTCGGGCAGCCCGAGGCCTTGAACTTGAACTTGTAAGGAAACGCCGGCCGATGGAGCATGTCCTGATAGGTCATGGTGATGTTGTAAATGATGGCCAGGGTGTCGAGGCAGGACCACTCGCAGCGGGCCATGCCCACGCAGTCGCTCGGGGTCCGCATGTTGGAGCCTGAGCCGCCCAGGTCCATGTTCAACTCGTGGGTCAGATCATAAAAGACAGGCTCGAGTTGATCTGTGGTAGTGCCGAGCAGAACGATGTCTCCGGTGGAACCGTGCATATTGGTAAGGCCACTTCCCCTCTTATCCCAGAGAGCGCAGAGGTCCCTCAGGACTTTAGTCGTGTAGAATTTGCCCCCCGGTTGATTGACACGTATGGTGTGGAAGTGCGCACAGTTAGGGAAAAGATCGGGGCGGTCGCAATAGCGACCGATAACGCCGCCGCCGTAACCCAGCACGCCCACGATTCCGCCGTGTTTCCAGTGCCCCTCTTTATCCTCGTAGGATTTCTCCAGCAGGCCCAGGAGGTCCTCACACATGGGCTTCTTCTTGGCCATCTGTTTGATGTCCGAGATGAAGCTCGGCCAGGGCCCCTTTTCCAGCTCGTCCAGCATTGGGGTCTTGTGTTTCAAAGCCATTCCGGTAACCTCCTTGTAAGTCATTGTAAACTAGGTCGTTTTCCGACAGCCCGGTACTCTGGCTACTCCAGGGAATCTCACCTCCTCTCACCTGAATCGAAGATAGGACAAGAGCGCGCTCTTAACGCCAATACACGAACATTACCTAATCTGATGCTTGAACGAAGGGGGGATCGAAACTCTCCAGGCCAGACGAGTACTCGTGAAACTCTTCACTCGCTGGTGTATTTTGTTCTATAGAGCCCCCGCTGAATTTTGTCAATCGGAGAATGAGGAAATCACCCCAGGCGGATTTACCCGTGAGGATTGGCTCCCCTGCGAGGGTCGTACTCGGTAATGTTTTCGTTGCAGCTTGCAACCCAAGAATGAATGGCCGGTAAGGTAAACTCCGTGGGCGCGCCCCAATGAGAGTCGCCCTCTTTCAGCAGGGAGACCAGCGCGCATGCACTCGCTCGGCATCTTTGTTGCGGCTCAAGCCCAAAACCAAGTATCCCAGAGGATCGGAAACGTGAGCCTGGATCACTGGAAGTGACCCCCCCGGACTGTGGATGCCAACCCGTAATTACGCCCATTGCTTACGGGTGAGATGTGGCCTCGGATCACGAGCAACGGAGCTGGCCTCTGCCCTCTTAGGCCATCCCCTTTTCCTCTTTCTCCAGATCCCCCGACTCGGGAAGCATATACAGGGTGGTGCTGCCGCTCGACCAGTATTTCAGCTTGCCCTCGGCGACCAGCTCATTGATGAGTTTCTTGGCCTGCATCATCTTGAGATCGGGAACCGCTTTGCAAAGCTCATTGAAATAGTGCTTGGTCTTGCCCTTTTTCGACGCCATGAAGTCGAGGATCGCCCTCTTCGCCTCCTCACTCATCGTTGCCTCCTGACAAGGTGCTTGACTTGGTGAAAGTGATCCTATTCACTCGGTAGGTAATTCACTCTAGTCCGCCCCTCACCCTTTGTCAATAGGAAATGGGCCTCTCGCGAGAGCGGCCCCCGCGGCGATGGGGAGAAAGAATGTGAATCCCTCGCTCGACCTGACACGGAGGCGAGCAATCACTTTTCTCCCCGACGTTTCGATCCTCACGTGATCTTGGCCCGCAACGCCTTGCCTGCCAGAGGATTGTAGAGTTTCATGATTGCAATCTTCATGACCTCGAGCGTCTTGGTGTTGCCGATCACGTCCAGGAGGATCTTCTCGGCCTGCTCGGGGAGAACGCAGGCGTTTGAGGCATCGAACGTGAGGTCGGGGAAGCCTTTCAGAAGCTTCTTCTGATCCATCCTGTCCATCCCAACCTGGACGGCCTTCCTGCCTCCTATTTCCTGGACCCGGTTAGCCAAACCCACGCCCTCGAGCCGCTTCAGCTTCTCCTCATCCAGAAAGATATTGATGTAGTAGTCAGCCATACACACGCCTCCTGTGGTTGCGAGTTGCCCAACTCCCTCTCCTGGTCTCCGCGCGACGGAGACACATATCCGTCCTCGGCCCATCCCGAGAAAACCTGTGAATATTGGGTTGAAAGGCAAGCGGAACTTAGACGTTGGCGTTTCTTATAGAACCACGGGCGGTCGGTTGTCAAGAGCCTTACCTGATCCCCCTTGAGTTGCTTCCTCCTCCTGAATACCATATAAGACAGATATTGTTTACGCTTCACCATAAGTGCGATGAGAGCGGGCCTGAGGACATTTTCCTGGGTTTGCTGCGGAATCGAGTCTTGCGATGTCTCTCGAAGAGCACCTGAAGGAACTTGAGATCTATAGGGCCACCCACAACGAGCAGGACATTGCCAACGTCGCCTTCAAGATAGGTGACATCTACCTGAAGAAAGGGAAATGGGACGACGCCAGTGCCTACATGAGTGAGGCGGAAGCCCTCTGCCGCAAACTGGGGAACGAGGAAGGTCGTGCCGTCGCCGCCATCGGTCTGGGAGATGTCTTCCGTGCCAGCGGCAATCCCGGAGGCGCTCGCGAGTATTACCGGCAAGCTCTGGAGTTCTTCGAGAAACAGGGAAGGCAGGAGGGCATTGCCAACCTTGCTGAGCGGCTTGGCGAGGTCCATCGCGAGCTCGGCAAACACGCGGAAGCTCTCCAGGCCTTCCACAGGGGGCGGGAGATTTGCCAAATCAACGGAGACCAGCTCGGCACCGCCCATTTTAGTGAACGGATGGCCCTTGTCCACCGAAGCCTCAACGAGTTCGAGCCTGCCGTGGCGTGTTTTGAAGAAGCCCTGACGTTCTACCAGCGTCACGGCGTAGCTGACCGGGTCGCCTTTGCCTCGACCGGGATCGGCGACCTCCACCATAAGATGGGCAGGCCTCGAGCCGCCCTGGAATCCCTCGGCCGCGCCCTCGCCATTTACCGCAGGCTTGGCGCCAGACAGCCGGTGCAGCTCTTGGAGCAACAGATGGCGGCCATTGAGGAGTCCTTGGAGATCCAGGGCTCTCCTCCCGACTCGCCCTGACGTCCCGCCTCGCCTCCTTTCCTCCGGCCGTTGCTGTCCAAGACGCCCTTCCCCAGAATATGGTGGTGACAGCGTCCCTTCGAGAGCTGTGATGTCGGGGGAGCAGAGATCAAGGCCGGTCGTCTTGGGCAACAGCCGGTCCAGCCTTGACAGGCCGGGGCGCAGTTGGTTAGGTTTGCTAAGCACTGCCTGTGCGTTCCGAAACCCTTACCCATGCGGAGAATTGATCATGGCAAGACAGCAGGACCCCTCCGAGGACTCGGTGTTTCGCGCCCTGAAACGGGAGCTTTACGCCACCCCGTATTCGGCGCCTCTTCATTACAATCTGGGCCTTGCTTACACCCGCCGCGGTCAACTCGACGAGGCCGTGTCGGCCTTCGAGCAGGCCATAGCCCTGAATCCTAAGATGGTGGAAGCATACATCAACCTTGGGGGGGTGTACCTGCGGAAAGAAAATCTCGAGGCGTGCATTGAGGCGAACAGGAAGGCTCTCGCCCTCAACCCAGATCAACCGATCGCGCGGAGCAACTTGGGCTTTGCCCTGATCCAGCAGGGGAAATGCGAGGAAGGAATCGCCGAGTACCGAAAAGCCCTGGAGGTCGCTCCTGGAATGCCCCAAATCCGGGCCAACCTTGGCGGCGCCTATCTTGCCATTGGTGACGCCGAGGCAGCTATTCGGGAAAATCTCAAGGCCCTGGAACAGGACCCAAACTTCGCCCTGGCTCACAACAATTTGGTTCACGCCTACCACGCGTCTGGTGATTTGGAGGCAGCGCGAAGCCATTGTCGGGAGGCACTTGATCTGGGTTTTCAGGTGGACCCAGATGTAGTGAGGGAGCTTGGCTGCGTGCCGGCGAAGTAAGAGAGGAGCGAGATTGTGACCATTGAACCAGAGAATACCCGCGTCAGCTTGAAGTACAGAGTTCGTCTCGAGACGGGCGAAGCTGTAAAGGGAGACCCGGCGAGGGGCCTAGCACATATGGAATTTGTCACGGGGTACAACCAGGTGCTTCCGGCGCTCGAGAGTAAGGTCATTGGGCTTTCTGAGGGGCAAGAAGTCGCATTCGCCGTTCCGCCCGAAGAGGCTTTCGGCCAGTACGATCCAAGTCTGGTTCAGGAGAGAACCTTCGGCGAGTTTCCCCAGGGCAGGGATTTGAAAGAGGGACGATGGGTGAGGGCCAGCAACCCTGATCATTTGGTGAGTTTCGGGTACAAGGTGCTCGAAAAACGAGCTGACCGGGTCGTCCTGGACTACAACCACCCCTTGGCCGGACACTCGCTTTACTATCAAGTCAAGATCGACAAGGTTAGCGAGGCGAGCAAGGAAGACCTGGAGATCCTGAGGCCCTGTGAGCACGGAGGGCGGTAAGCCCATGCCGTCGGGTGTTGACGCAGGCAAAGGGATGACCTTCTGGCGGAGTGCCCACTTATGGCAGGACTGACCCCTGAGGAGGAAAAGAAAAAGCGGGAGATCTTCGAGGCTATGTCGCCGAAGACGCAGCAGCGCATCCTCAAGCGGGGCTACGACAACTGGGATCCCTTTATGCTGCCGAAGGAGCCCCTCGCCTACAAACTGAAGCAAGAGGCCAAGGGCGAGCACGTGCGGGTGGATTCCGGGCATGAACTCTACGAGCGGTTCTTCGGTGAACGGCGGATCGTCGATTACTCGGCAGAATATGTCAAGGGTGTCCTGGAAATCTCCCAGGGTCTCTACCGGGATGTGGACCGCTATCGTGGGATGTATGATTTTAGCTGCTGGTATGAGGCGTGGCAGAGGCGGAAGGCGGGAGACGACAAGAAGAGCGGCTTTCCAGTCGAGCCAAGATGAGACTCTCCCGAGGAGGTGAGCAGCCATGGCCGCTTATGTTATTCATCCTCTGGTGGTGGGGATCAATGAGACGGACCAGGGGATCATGACCTACCAGAAGGGATACGGCAAACGCATCTGGCTCCCGGTGTATGCGTTTTACCTGGAAGGAGGAGACAGCCACATTCTGGTCGATACCGGAATGGCAGAGTTCATGGTTCCACCACGGGCGGTGGAGGAGACGGCACTGCAAATCATGGAGTTCGAGGACGCCTTGGCCACCGTGAATCTGACGCCGGCAGATGTGGACATCGTTATCCAGACCCACCTCCATAACGATCACTGCGAAAACACGTACAAGTGTATCAATGCCAAGGTTTACGTCCAGAAGGCGGAGCTGGAATTTTTCAAGAACCCCCACCCCATCGATCATCGCTACTATTCTGATCTCTTGGACCATAGCAACGTGATCACGCTCGAGGGTGAGGCGGAGATCGTTCCCGGGATCCGGGTGGTCCTCACGCCCGGCCACACTCCGGGAGGACAGTCCGTGGCTGTCCAGACCGCGAGCGGAACGGCGGTTATCACCGGCTTCTGCTGCAACGCCGAGAATTTCCCCAGCGTCGGGCCAGCGGTGGCGCCGGGTGTGCACATCAACGCCATAGAAGCCTACGAGAGTGCCCAGCGCGTGAAGAAGATGGCCGCTATCATCCTCCCGATCCACGATGTCCAACTGGGGCTCCGCGGAAGAATTCCCGGCTGAGGCCCGCTCTCCCCGGAATGCTCGGTCAAGGGGCGGAGCAACCACGGTTTCGGCGACATCGACAAGAGTGTCAGCGACTCTCGATTCATGAGTAGCGGTGTCACACAGTATGGAAAACGGCCAGACATCCCGGATCCGGAGGAAGCGCCTCATCGCCAGGTATGAGTGCCACTGTTGCCGCAAGGAGCAGCAGTTCTGTTGGACGTGCGGCTGCGGGTTCCAGATCTGTCTCCGTTGCATGCAGGAGAATCAATGGGGGATCAGCGGCAACTCCATAACGTGGATCTGCCCTGATTGCGGCGAGCTGCGCGGCGTGTAAGCCCGGGGGACGATTCTCTTTCCCGGACCCATTCTCCCCGGGGCGAAGCGAATCTCGGGAGCGAGGTACTCTGGCCTCAGAGGCGCAATGAAGCGCGCCGGTTTGTTCGCCCTACCTATCGACCCGTTCCTTCAGTTCTTTGCCCACTTTGAAGTAGGGAAGCTTCTTTTCCCTTACCTGGATCACTTCCCCTGTCTTCGGATTTCGGCCCTGGTAGCTGTTATAATCTTTCACCTTGAAGCTACCGAAGCCTCTGATTTCCACGCGATTTCCGGCAGCCAGCGATTCGGTAATCGAGTCAAACACGACGTTCACCACGCTGGCCGTGTTCTTCACCGTCAGCCCCTCATTCTTCGCCAGGTGTTCGATAAGCTGACTCTTATTCATGCCTTCTCTCCCAACAGAACCCACACGGCCGATCCGTTCCTGGTCGCACCAAGTCTTGGCCGGATAGTCCCTCAGCCTCGCAACGGCTCGTGAAAGCCGCTGCTGTGTTATGTAGCCGAATGCTTCCCCGTTGTCAACGTTTTATTTAGATAATGCACTAGAATAATTACCAAATAGATTCTCCCAACCGCTCGGAAGAGACCTGCCCTTCTCGACAGCAAGGAAGCGACCGCGCGCGACGAACACTCAGCGAATGATGGAGCGATCTGGATAGTAGCCGCCTTTCACCGACAGGCAGGGACAGACCCTGCAACGGCGACCGAGCAAGGTGCCGGGGTTAGTTACAGAGTTACAGCCCGTTTCCGAATCATCCCCAACCACGGCGCCAAACTTACGGAGACCGGTGTCGTATCTCCTGCCCTGGACGCTGACGGAAACAGGGGTGTCGACAATTTTGAGGTTGGCTAGCTTGGTGCCAGCTCCCAGATTGGTGCGGTTTCCGAGGATGCTATCCCCAATGTAGGCAAAGTGACCGGCCTTGGCGCCGTTCAGCATGACGGAGTGCTTCATCTCCGTGGTGTGACCCACAACGCAGCCGTCTCCCACCAGGCAGTGCCCGCGAATGTACGCCCCCTGGCGAATCTCACATCGAGCCCCGATGATGGTCGGCCCGGTGAGCAAGGCGCCCGGTTCTACCACACTCCCCGGTCCAACAAAGACATCCAGACTCAAGAAATAGGCGCCGGCGTAGAGCACCGAGGCCCCCGCCAGCCTTTCCCCATCCTGGATCACGTAGAACTCGCCTTTGGTGGCATCGCCATGTACCAACTCGAAGCCCTTTCTGAGCACCTGCCCCTGGTAGAGAACAACGGTCTCCGAAAGAACCGGGCCGTAACCGCCGAGCCTCCCCACGTTCGGCTCCAGCGCCCGGTTCAGATAGGGCTTGATGCGACGCAAGACCTCCCACACCGGCTCGTCTCTCCCGAAGAGTTCGGGGTGGGCCCAGCCAGTCAGGTCGAAAAACTCTTCAGCAAGAAGCACGCCTTCACCCATCGCCGTCACGATGCCACCATGGACGACCTTGTTCTCGAAAAAGCCTCACAAGTCTTACGAGCGGGACAACCGTTTCGCCTCTTCCTTTAAGATCTCGTACAGGTTCTTCCCCCGCCTCCTGGCGATCTCCCTCGCCTCCCCCAACAATCGCACCGCCGCCTCCTCCAACTCGGTTTCAGGAGGTTCGGCTTTCCCTTCCTTGCGAATCTTCCATCGGAGAATCGACTTGGCAAGGTTGATCTCGCCTCGCTTGAGGTGGCTCATGAGATTTTCGCCTAACATACTTATCTCATTCAAGTATTGATGTGACAGTGTAACGAAAAGGCGGAAGAGCGTCAAGGGAGATGATCGGGCCTACTCTGGATGTCCCCGCCATCCCTCTAGCAATCGTGACGCCGCATCGAGGGCATCCCGTCGGCTTGAGACCCGCCCGTCCCATTGTAGTTCAGACACAGCCTTGAGGAGCCTTCCCACGAGCGGTCCCGGCGATAGATCCAGATGAGTCATCAGGTCATGGCCGTTTATGAGTAACGGTATTGCTGCCATCGGTTTGATTTGCCGGTGGTAGAACGAGAGCCAGCGACCCACCTTCCACGCCAGGGCGGTCATCTCACCTCCCGCCGAAGGGGGCCCCACCGTAGCCCGGTAGTCCGCGGCAGAGAGCAAGAGGAGCGGCCAGAACAGGTTGGGTCCCAACCTGAAGAACCGGGAAAGCGCCCTGTGGGAGGGAGGATCCAGGCGAAGGAGATGAAGGACGCGCATGTGCTGGCGAACCAGATCGCTCAGCTCATGGATTTCTCGATTGCTGAACCGCAGTCGCGCGCAGACGGCGGCCGCCAAACGTGCTCCGACCACCTCATGACCAAAGAAATGTCTGACCCCCTGCTTATCTGCCGTCCAGGCAGCAGGCTTGCCCACGTCATGGAGAAGAGCGCCGAGCTTCACTATAGTGCAACGGGTTCTCTCTCCTGCCAGCCTCTCCTCCATCACGGCACGCACCTCATCGACGGAGTCGGGGAGCAGCGTGTACGGCTGGGCCAGAAGGTCCTCCACAGCCTCCAGCGTTGCCAGGCTATGGGCCCACACGTCGAGGTGGTGGTGATCGCTTTGCTGCAGACCCCGCATGGGCTCGCACTCGGGGAAGATGACCCCCACCAGTCCGTCTTGTTCCAACATCTTGAAAGTCGGTGCTGCTCGCGGACACTCCAGAATCAGGCAAAGTTCATCCCTCACCCGTTCCACGGCGACCTCGGCGAGGTGCCGGCCGCTTTCCCTGATCCAGCTTCTGGTCGAGAAGTCCAGGGTCAGTTCGTAGGTGGCGAGAAAGCGGTAGGCGCGAAGGATGCGAAGGGGATCTGCTGTGAAAGATCGCGGGGTGCAGACCCGGAGTTGTCCGGAACGAAGATCGTCAAGGCCACCCAGCGGATCTATGAACTCAAGCCTCCCGGTGTTCCTCCAGACCGGCAGGTCCACCGCCATGGCATTCACGGTGAAATCCCGGTATCTGAGGTCATCCAGGATCGAAGCACCGCGAAGGGGCGAAAGGTCAATGCGCCTGATTCCGGTTCCCGCCTCCCCTTCGGGAGGAATCAGCCGGATGGTTCCGAACTTTCGATCGATCTTGATACGATGGGCCCCGCACTCACGGGCGCACGCAGATGCCCACTCCCCTGCTCGGGGTGCCACGAGATCTAACTCGTCGAGCGGCCGCCCCAACAGGGCGTCTCGGAGAAAACCACCGACCACATAAAGGTGCTCGCCCGTTTGACACGCGAGATCAACCAGGAACGAAAGCGTGCTCTCTGCACCAACTGATTTCCGCAGGCTCGCTTCCACTTCCGCGGGCTCTTGAAGCGATTGGGCAAGCATTTCTCCCCCTGTGGTCGGCTCGTCTTCTCCCAGAGGATACTAGCGTGGCCGCGCTGGATGTCAACCGGAGTCTCGCCGGCGCACTCTGCCTTGAGGTTGAATTACTTAGACAGTAAGACAGTAACCGGTACCAATGTCAGGACCGAGTCTCATAGCCCTGCTTGTATATTCCCTCCGGAAAGGGTGCCGAAAGACTATTAATCAAGTCTCTCAGCATATTATATTAATTTCATTGTATTCCAAGTAAATATAATATAATCACTTTCAGAAATAGGCTTCTGTTTTCGCCTTTTGTCTTGACAATATAGGGACCGTTGACATACTGTCTTAAACAGTTATGGCGTTGACTGATGTCACCCAGAAAGGGATTGTCCCTTGACTGCACGAAAAGAAGACGGGAGCATCTCCAGCAAGGAGGTCCTGGCGCGCGCCGGTATCTCAAGGGCAACCCTCAACAACTACATCGCGCTGAAGCTCATTCCCCATCCCACCGTAAGAAAGCCCGACTATGCGGAGGGCCCAACAAAAATCGGCTACTTTCCCACGTGGGTTCTCGATCACCTCGCAAGAGTGCGGGAACTCAAGAACAGGGGGATGCGGATCCCCGACATCGTTGCCTACCTGCAAGAGGTCGGACTCAAATCCACCCCTTCCGGGTTCCTACCTGCTCAGCTAACGGCGCATGATTCCATCCATGGCATCTCGTTTCCAGGGGTATTTGTCAACCGTTGCTGGGAGGTAATTTGGCTCAACGATCATGCGGAGCAGGTTCTGTTCCAGAAACGAGTCCGGGATATTAGCTCGGCGACGGAACGGAATTTTTTCAGACTCCTTGTGGATGGCAATCTGCCTAAGACAGTGTCGAACTTGAAAGACGTCGTGCTCGCTCACGTGCGCCTGGCCAAGCGAGATCTCAACGATGCGGCCATCCAGGAGATCTGCCGTGAGACGGCTCTCGAATACGGTGAAACCTTGAATTCGCTCCGGCTGACCGTGGAAACGGCCAAAGGCCATCCTGTCGTTGAGCAGAAACTGGTTCTGAGGTCAACGACCAATCGAGCACTGCACTACACGCTCTTTGCAAGCGAGTTCCGGGAGGGGACCCTTCTCCTCTACTGCCCTTTTGAGGTGCAAGCGGAGGAAATTCTCCACTTGGTCTCAGCCAGGGAGGGGCTCGTTCGGTATCTTCTCACCGAACGCATCCCTTCCCTGACCTCCCTTTGTGTTCTGGCGGGTCGATTGGAGTCCGATCTTCACCTTGCCACGGCTCTACCGGCACGAGAGTACTTCGATCTTATCGCCCAGATCACTCTCAATTCCCATCAGTGTATCCACGGCCACACAGGCATCGTCGGCACATCTTTCCATGAGGGTGTAATCGGCTTTTTTCTTCCCACACCTGTCTCCCCCGCCAACCACCTAGGCCGAGCTCTCCAGTGCGCCCGTGATCTTCAAGGGGAGGCAAACGCGCTCGACCAGCACTGGAAGCGGAGAAAAGGCTGGTCCAACACCCTTCGGCTGAGCCTTGGTCTCCACTCCGGTCAGGAGTGCGTGGGAAGTGTACCGTCGCCCGCGGGGTTCCAATTCACGGTTGTCGGCGAATCCGTGCCGGAAGCCGTCAAACTCGCCACGTTTGCTCGCGGCGGCACTATTTGGGCCAGTAAGAAGCTCATCGAGAGCCTGCTCCCTGAGCAGCGTCAGCGAATCGTCTTCGGTATCGACCGTGGCTTTCACGGGGCGCGATGCATGAGTTCAGGAATCTACTCCCGCGTTTGCGACTTGATGGATGTCGATGCCGTCGACCGCCTAGGTCTCCACGAGATTGCAAATCTTGCTGTTGCGCAGATTTTCGCTCTTGACCTTTCCGGGCAAGAAACCGAAAAGAGAGATGAGCGTTGACATGGGCATGATCTGGCCGGATCTTTGCCGGCAGAGATCTTCCGATTGAATGCACGTGGTCTGGGTGCGTTCGATCCAAGGTGCCGCAGCCGGACGGGTCGTGACATATCAGGGGTACACGGACTGTCAGTAAGGGGGGAAAAGGGTCCGGCTCACTGGGAGGAGAGTGCTTTTTGCCGCGGTGTGTCTTGCGGTCGCGGACAAATCTCACCGGAGCACGGGGTCAAGGAATCGCCACGTTCGGAGAACGCCGGATCTTCTCAGTCCTTCTTCTCGACACGTTGCTGCAGGTATGATAGGAGACGGTCCTCAAGTTCCCTCATCTCCTCTGTGTCTGGGAGCTGCTCGAAAAGAGAGCTCAAGTATCGCCTTTCCAGCACTTCGCGGCAGCTCGTCATGAAGTTCAAGTCGTAGACCCAGGCCAACCTAAGAAGGCGCATATCAGCGGCAGTAAGAGCCAGGCCAAGATCCGGTATCCTCCCCGCACGCAGGTGGACTATGATTTCTTTGGAGTAGGACGTTGACATGCCACCGTCCCCCCGCCTTCGTCCGTCCCCAATCACAAGCCTCCAGATATCAAGCTTGTCCGCATCGCGGAGGAGCTTGGCGAAAAAGAGGGGGCGGGAAGCTAGGTGGGTGGGCAACTCCCTCACGTTGTGGTGTCGGATGGCCTCCGCAACCACTTCCGCGTCTTCAGCGCCTATGCGGTTAAAGATCCCCGATCGAGAGAGTTCGGCCAGCCCTAGGAGCGCGTGGTCCTCCGATTCACTGTCATTGAAGGTGCCGTACCGCCGCCACTGGGGGAAGCGCCCGAGATCGTGAAAGAGAGCGGCGGTTTCCGCGAGCAGGAGATCCGGCTCGGCCAGCGCTAAGTCCCGGCCGATGAGGGTGATCTCCTCGCAGGTTCGCGCTGTGTGATTCTCCTTGATATGGACGGCCTCCGGACCTTCTCCGCCCGGCCCGTAGTAGGCGGCAACGTATCGGCTGAACCATTGCCTGAAAAACGACACGTCGGACCGTTCCATTTTCCTCTTACCTCGCTTCCGCTCGCAGGTGTGGATCACCTCTTCATCCCCCGCTGTCGCTCCGCCTCGCGGACCATTGTTACCCTCCCGTTTCGAGGCGATGTACGGCGCCCTCAGCCTTGCCTCGCGCTACGAGGGACCATTCCGAGACAGACGCTTGTGCTGGCCGTAGGGGAAAATGTGGAATACCTCGCCGGCCCTAATTCGCATCTGGAGCTGCTGCCAGAAACCCACGGTGAAGAGATCGGCGTGGTGAAGCAGAAAGGCATCCCGCAATCTCCCTCGCAGGCTGAGAAAACGGACGAACTCCTCGGGAAACACATCATGGCTCTCGACGGCGAACCACGGCTCCGGCGACAGCTCTTCTTCATAGGTCTTGGCCCTGGGCATAGCTCGAAAGTTACACATCGTCAACAGGGACAGCTCATCGTAGTCGTAAAACACCACCCGACCGTGACGAGTCACACCGAAGTTCTTGAGTAGGAGGTCTCCGGGGAAGATATTCATGTGTGCCAGGTCCTTAATTGCGTTCCCGTAGTCCAGAACCGCCGCCTCTGCTGTCGTGCCGCTCGCCTCCTCCAGGTAAAGGTTCAACGGTGTCACCCGCCGCTCGACGTAGAGATGATGGAGCACCACATGCTCTCCGTCAATGTTCACGCCCTGGGCGGCGGTGCGGAGCTGGTCGAGGAGTTCGGGGCTAAATCGGTTACGTTTGAATTTCAGGTGCTCAAATTCTTGGGCGTCCACAAGGCGGCCGACCCGGTCATGTTTGAAGACGAGATCATACTTTGCCATCACCGCCTGACGGGTGGTGTTTTTGGGGAAAGCGAAGTGATCTCTGATGACCTTGAAGACCAGGTGATAGGCCGGGAGGGTAAACGCGACCATCACCATCCCCCGCTCGCCGCGGGCGGTCTCGAACCGATCATCAGACTCAGCGAGATAGCGAAGCAGATCCCGATAGATCTCGGTCTTCCCGTGCTTGTGGTATCCGATGGCAATATAGAGTTCCCCCGAGGGCTTTTGAGGCATGAGGGACTTGAGAAATTCCACGAGGTCGGCGGTCCGTTCAATCTCCACGTGGAAGTAGGAACGGGCGAAACTGAAGAGGATGCTAACCTCGCTCTCCTTTAGGAGCACTGCATCCAGGACTATGCCGCGGGGAGTGTTCAGCAAGGCCAGGACGAGCGGGATCAAACGCTCCCCCGTGACCAGCCGTCCTACCAGGTAGGCTCCTTTACCGCGGTAGAAAACCCAAGGCAGCATCTCAAGGCGCGCCCCCGCTCCCCTCGATCCCAAGGCCTCGAGGTGGGCTTCCACCTCGTCGACAACGAAACGAGCATCCCGTTCGGGATCTTCGTAATCAACGCGAAAGGCATAGTCGGCAAGCACGCCTTGGAGTACCAGGGAAGCCGGCCTCACGAGCGAGTAGGTTCGCCCCGCGGATTGGACCGGCCCCCGGGTCGAAGGCTCGACCAGGGTACTTACAAACTCGATCTCCGGATCGACACCCACGGTAGCGAAGATGCGGCGGGTGATCGAATTGAAAAAGGTTTCCGCTACCTCCCAGTTCTCCCGCCCCTCAACCAATCGTGAGTAGATCTCTTTCAAACGGGTCCAGAGCGACCTGTCTTGAATGTGAACCAGAAAAAGCTTTCGGAGTTCATCAACCACCCAATCCACTACTTCGCGGTAGAGTTCGATCCGCTCCGTGGCGTCCGCCTGCATCCCCAACCAGTCCCGATCCTCGAACCGCGCCTTCGCCTTCCGGGTGACGGCCTTGAAGCGGCTCTGGTAGGTGTCGAAGGCGTGGAGGATGCGCTCTGCCCCCGCATCGAGCCAGCCGCGGTCGGTGATGCCTTGACCCATAATGATCTCGCTTGCCTAGACAGGCGGTGTCACCCATTGGCTCCTTGTCGGGGGAAGGACCTACGCTGTCATCACGATCTCCGGCCTGTCGTCCCCTAGGGGGAAGAAACTTTCTTTACACACGCGAGGTGGCTGCACTCCCAGGCCGACAACCACGGCAGAGACCATCCCACTTCCGTCGCCAATCCCTATCATGCTCGCGGTTATGCATATTGACAACCCCTCCTTCGTCGTTAGTGTTACCTATATAACCCTAACATGAAACAAAGTTGAGCAGTGGCGATGCAACCGGGTTGACCAACTGTCGGTTCTTCGCGGGCGGGAGGAGGCCCCGGTCTTACCGGACTTGTAGGAGCAACCTCGACAGGTGGGGGCTGTAATCGCGGTTCTGAACCTGTAGAGGGAGGGGCTGCTTCGCCAGCTCGGCTGGGTTCTCGGCATCTCTGATTAGCTCAACTGGGAATCATCAAAGCTTGGTAGCGGACCACTACCTGGACTAGGAGGGTATTCCATGGACAACACACAACAGGTGAGCAGGCTGGAGGAGTCCTGGAGGAAAGAGCCGCGCTGGCAGAGTATCCACCGGCCGTATTCCGCTGACGATGTGGTCAGGCTGCGGGGCTCGGTGCAGATCGAGTACAGCCTCGCCCGCCTGGGTGCCGACCGCCTGTGGCACCTTCTCCACACCGAACCCTATGTGCACGCCCTGGGAGCACTGACGGGCAATCAGGCGGTGCAACAGGTGCTTGCGGGCCTGAAGGCCATTTATGCCAGCGGCTGGCAGGTCGCGGCCGACGCCAACACCGCCGGCCAAACGTACCCCGACCAGAGTCTGTACCCAGTCGACAGCGCTCCGACACTGGTGCGGCGCATCAACAGCGCTCTCCTTCGCGCCGACCAGATCCAGGAGACCTTCCAACTCCCAAGAGTCCATTGGCTGGCACCTATCGTCGCCGACGGTGAAGCCGGTTTCGGCGGACCTCTCAATGCCTTCGAACTGACCAAGGCCATGATCGAGGCGGGTGCGGCGGCCGTCCACCTGGAAGATCAGCTCTCCTCTCTCAAGAAATGCGGCCACATGGGGGGGAAGGTCCTGGTGCCAGCCTCGGAGTTCCTCAGAAAGTTCACCGCGGCGCGCCTTGCTGCTGACGTGCTCGGAATACCCACTCTCCTCGTCGCCAGGACAGATGCCCATAGCGCCCGGCTCCTCAGGAGCGACATTCACCCTGCGGATCACCCCTTCCTCACGGGCAAGAAAACCGTGGAAGGCTACTTTGAGGTAAAGGGAGGCATTGAACTCGCGATCGCTCGCGCCCTCACCTACGCCCCGTACGCCGATATGATCTGGTGCGAGACCTCCACCCCCGACCTCGGCGAAGCCCGTGAGTTTGCCCAGGCGGTTCGCGAAAAATTCCCGGAGAGACTCCTCGCCTACAACTGCTCTCCTTCGTTCAACTGGAAGCTTCACCTGGACGAGCGTTCCCTCAGGCATTTCCAGGATGAACTCGGTGCCATGGGGTACAGGTTTCAATTCGTCACTCTCGCCGGATTCCACGCGCTCAATGCAGGCATGTTCGATCTGGCCTACAGCTACCGCAGGGAGGGCATGGCAGCCTACTCCCGACTCCAGGAGCTTGAATTCCAGATGGAGCGGGAGCGCGGTTACAGCGCCGTCAAACACCAGGCCTTTGTGGGGGCAGGCTACTTCGACGAAATTCAGAAGGTGATCGCCGGAGGTGAAATCTCCACTGCGGCGCTGCGGGGGTCAACGGAGGAGGAGCAATTTGCCGGTCAGACGGTCTCCTGATTCGGGGAGGAACGGTGTCGCTGAAGCACCTGCCAGGCCGCAGTGGCCATATCCTCTCCATGGTGAAACAGACTGGAACGAACTGCTGATTTTGAAAACTCAGCCCCCGGAACTCCAGAAGAAGTGGGATCTCGCTCTGATCAGGTCTAGGGAGGATGCTCCATGAGCGAACCCAAGGCAATCCCGGACGGAACGCTAGTCGTGCGACTGGATCATCGGACGGCGAGCATCGTACTGAACCGACCCCGCGCTTTGAACAGTCTCAATCTGGACATGATTCGCGCTCTCGATAGCGTGCTCGATGAGGTGGAGAGGGAGGAGCGCTTCCAGCTCGTGCTCCTCTCAGGCGCAGGGGAGAGAGGCTTCTGCGCGGGCGGCGATATCAGGGCCATCGCCGAGGTCGTTCGGCAGGATTCCGCGGCCAAAGCGGTTGAGATCCTCGCGGAGGAGTATGCCCTTTGTCTTCGCATCCACCACTTCCCCAAACCGGTGATCGTCCTTGCCGACGGGATCACCATGGGTGCGGGGCTCGGCCTGGTCGCGGGATCGGACCTGGCGATTGCGACCGAGCGCACCCGCATGGCAATGCCGGAGACGCGCATCGGCTTCTTCGTCGATGTGGGAGCAACCGGGTGGATGTTCGCCCGTTGCCCCCGGGGATACCCGGAGTACTTGGCCCTTACCGGATACGAGGTGGTCGGGGCCGAGTCGGTGCGGGTTGGTTTCGCCACCCATGTCGCCGAATCAGATCGCCTCCCCGAGCTGAAACGGCTCCTGGAAGCGTACAGGGAAGACCTTCCTCCGAACCGATTAGAAGCGGCCCGGGAGCTTGCCGCCGCCTTTGACTGGTTCTTCCAACGAGGGATCCCCGGGAAACCAGATATGGACGACTGGGTGGCCGCGTACTTCGGCGGCAAGACCTCCATGGTGAACCTCATGGAGGAGCTCAGGCAGTGCAGCATCCAGAGCGAACTCTGTGACGGGGTCTTTCACCGCCTTGCAGAGCGCTCGCCAACGAGTGTGGTCCTTACCCTCAAGCTTCTTCGCCATAACGAGGGCCGGTCGCTTGAGCAGGTGGTCGAGGCCGACCTCAAGGCCGCTCGATTTGTCTTCTCCCACCCCGATTTCCTGGAAGGTGTGCGGGCCCGTCTTGTCGACAAGGATGACAGGCCCCGGTGGAAGCCTCCCACGATTGAGGAAGTCGGCAGGCTCGATCTCGAGTTCTAATCGGAGTTCCCTCAAACTCCCCCCTCAAGCGAGACGGCCTCATGTCCTTTTGCCACGCCTCTGCTCTCTTCCTTGGCGATTCTCGTCCGTGGTACCGTTTCCCCCACGCCCGGTGCTTGACCGGTTCGGGCTAGTGTAGGGCCGGTTGCCGTACTGGCCTCATGGACAGCCTGCGGGCGCAAGCTCCGCTTGCGACTCGCGAACGATGAGCGACCACGATTTCATAATCGGAGTTAACTACTGGCCACAGCGAATGGCCATGTTCATGTGGCGTCAGTTTGACCCGGCCATCATCAAGACGGACATGGCCACAGTTGCGGAACTGAGATGCTCCTCCGTCCGGATTTTTCTCCTCTGGGAAGACTCTCAGCCTCATCCGCGCCAGTGCTCGGCGACACTCTTGCCGTGTTGCTAAGAGATCAGGTTCTGAGTGATGCGCCACTGACGGGCTAACTGGTCACCCCTTGCCACGTCATGCCCCTCTTGTGCAGTCACGCGGACGCGCAACCTTGCGCCCCGTGTAGAGTCTCGCACAAAGGCGCAAAGATCGCAAAAGGAAACTTGGCAGGCGGGCAGGTTCAAAGGTTTTCGATAGCCACCGGTTCCACCGGGTCGGCGAGTTCGAAGCCGAACACGCGGGAATAGAAGTAAAGCTCGACCTCGAGGGCGCGCCTGATACTTTCGGCTTGACGGAAGCCGTGTTGCTCGCCCGGAAAGGCAAGATAGGCCACGGGCAACCCTTTGGCGTGGAGTGCCGCCACCATCGCCTCGGCCTGGTTCGGCGGAACCACGGGATCATCAAGACCCTGGAAAAAAATAATGGGGCAGGAGAGCCGGTCCGCGAAGTGGATAGGCGAACGCTCCCGGTAGAGGTCCTGACGCCCCGGGTAGGGTCCCACCAATCGGTCCAGATAACGGGATTCAAACTTGTGAGTGTCCCTCACCAGGGCCTCGAGGTCGCTTATCCCGTAATAGCTGGCGCCCGCCCTGAAAACGTTGCGGAAGGTAAGCGCGCACAGGGTGGTGTAGCCGCCCGCGCTGCCACCCCTGATCGCCAGTCGTTTCCCATCGACCCTTCCCTGTTCCACGAGATATCTCGCCCCGTTAGCGCAGTCGTCCACGTCCACCACGCCCCAGTTGCCGTTCAGCCGTTGCCGGTACTCCCGGCCATAGTCGCTGCTCCCGCCATAGTTCACGTCGAGGACGGCAAAACCGCGGCTGGTCCAGTACTGAATATCCCAGAGGAAAGTTGTGGATGTAGCGGCCGTAGGTCCACCATGGCTCTTGACGAGGAGCGGCGGGAGCTCTCCGGAGGGGGCGCTGTAACTCGGGTTCCTGGGCGCATAGAAGAAGCCGTGGGCGATCTTTCCGCCCTCGGTGGAAAACTCGATGAGCTCGGGGACCGAGAGAACGGAGCGGTCGACCTCGAACTCGCTCGAGCGGCGGAGAACTTCAAGACTCTTGCCGCTCAGGTCCAGTCGCACGATCGAGTTTGGCTCGGTAGGCGATCCCGCGGAAAGCACCACATGCCCCGCCGTTACGCGCAATTCGCGAATGTCCGTGTACCCGGTCTCGATGCCCTCGAGCCTTGCGGTTTCCGTGTCGAGAAGGCCGAGATGCCAACGTCCCTCCCGGACAAAGCTACAAACAATCCTCTCGGACGACTGGAACCCGTAGGTGGACATGCCAAAGACCCACTGGGGTCTCCCGAACTCGGCGGCCATGGGACAGAGAGCTTCGGTTTCCCCGCGGTGCCAGCGGTAGAGATTCCACCAGCCCGTCCGGTCGGAGACGAAGTGGAGGACTCCATCCGGCGACCACTCCGGCTGGAGAATAGACTCTTCCGGACCCCCTGCGATCTTCTCCCTCGTTCCCAGGGACCCGCCTCGCCGCACCTCCCCCAGCCAAAGTTCCGTCCCGTCCCACGGCATGTTGGGGTGATTCCAGCTGAGCCAGGCGAGGTAGGATCCGTCCGGGCTGAGACGGGGCGAAGAGTAGAAGTCGTTCCCCGACACCAGATCCTTCTCGGCGCCCTTGCCGTCGAGGGGGACTGCGACCACACAGTTATCCGGCTCGCGGCCGGCGAGGGTATGGTCTTCACGCACGCAGATGAGGCGGTTCCGCAGGAGGTCAAGGACGCCGTCTGCATAGCGGCGGCTGCCACCAACCGTTACGGCCTGCGGGGCCGCTTCCCCTGACTGACGGTAGATACTCTGATCGGCAAAGTTGACGAAGTAGACGGTCTCGCGACTGACCACGAAGGCCCCGCCGCCATACTCATGGACGCGGGTGCGAGCGTTGAAGGGCGGCGGAGTCAGATCCTGAGGCCCGCCGCCGGGGGTCCACCGCACGACGACGTTCCGACCGCCTTCGGCGGGACGTGTTTCGATCCAGTAGACGTTTGTTCCCTCCAGGGCAATCTGCCCAAGGGCTGTGGTTCCCGAGGCGATGAGTTCAGCGGTGATGGGGGACTTCCATGAGCCGAAGGGGGCTGTCTGAGATTTCCGCATTACGTGGTCCTCCTGGGACGGTCCTCGTTCTGCCACTCCTTACCCTTGCCCTCGTAAGGAATGAGCCTTATGTTCCCGGTGCACTCAGTTTAATTCTCTATATGAGCGAAGCAGAGGAAACAACTTGTTTCTTTCTCCGCTGAAAGGAAGTCATCGTGATCAGAGGATTCGCCACGGCTGAAGGCACGCGAGCGTGCGCTGAGGCACACTCGGCTCTTACCTACGGGGAATTGGATCGCACCGGTCTTCTCGTGAGTCAGGCAGGTTTCGGCTGCTACCGGGTGGACGTCTCCGTGGAGGCCCACCGCCAGGCGCTCACACGGGCTCTGCTCCAAGGAATCAACCTCATCGACACGAGTGCCAACTACGCCGACGGCGGCTCCGAAGCCCTCGTAGGAAAGGTGCTTGGCGAGCTCGTCGACTCAGGAAACCTGCAACGGCAGGACGTGGTCGTAGTGACCAAAGGAGGGTACCTCCAGGGCGAGAACTGCGAAATCAGCCAGGAGCGAAAGCGCCAGGGGAGGCCCTTCCCTGACCTCGTCCTCTACGGCGAAGGGCTGGAGCACAGCGTCCATCCCGAGTTCCTGGAGGACCAGATCGGTCGGAGCCTGAGGAGGCTCGATCTCGAAACCGTGGACATCTACCTGCTCCACAACCCTGAATACTACCTCGGCTGGGCGGCAAAGGCAGGCATTTCGCTTAGCGAAGCCCGTCGGGAATACTACCGTCGCATCGCGCTCGCCTTCCACCATCTGGAAAGCGAGGTGGCTCGAGGTCGGCTCCGATTCTACGGCATAAGCTCCAACACCTTCCCCTCCCCGGCCTCCGATCCTCAATTCACTGCCCTCGAAACGGCCTGCGAGGTCGCTGAATCCGTCAGTCCCGTACATCACTTTCGCGTGATCCAGCTTCCCATGAATCTCCTCGAAACCGGAGGGGTCACGGAACACAATCAGAGCGGCGACCGCAGCGTTGTCGAGTTCGCCCGGGAGAAGAGACTTGGCGTTCTCATCAATCGGCCCCTTAATGCCATTGCCGAAAGAAGCATGGTGCGCCTCGCCGATGTTGGCGCCGGGCCCTCCATGGGGCCTGAAGAGGTGGAGCAACGGATCCGGGAGGTGGTCCGTTCCGAAGAGGAGCTGAGAGAGCGGGTACTCGCCGAGTTTTCCCTGACAGCCTCCTCCCGAGAACAGATCATGGGTCAGGCGGCAGTGGGACAAACCTTGTGGCAGCACTGGCGCAACTTCGGCTCCCACGACCGGTGGCAGGAACTCCAGGCGTACTATTTCCTCCCTCGGGTTCAGGCACTCGTCCACTTTCTTGAGAAACACGGAGATCGGAGCAAAAGCACCTCCCCCTGGCTGGAGAGGCACCGGGAGAGAACCGTTGCCGCCTTCCAGGCCGTCACCTTCGTTTACCAGGCAGAGGCGGCCAGGCGATCCGCATTGATGAGGAGGTGGATCGCGTCGGTGGATCCTCTCTGGGGCGACTCGACGACCCTGAGCCAGATGGCGGTGCGGGCCATCCGGTCCACCGCCGGGGTAACGTGTGTTCTCGTGGGAATGAGGCAGGAGAAGTACGTGGATGACGTGCTCAGGGAGCTGGGAAAGCCCATTGAGGCAGGAGAGCGGGACGAGTCCTGGCAAACCCTTGAAGCGACTCGGGAGGAGATTCTTGACTCCCTGTGATGGAGGGGCCCTGACTCTACACTGTCCTTCAGATGTTGTCAGACAATCCAGAGACGGCGAATACTGCCTACAACGTGGCTTCCTCTCTCGACCCCTGGCCCCCCTCACCCTTACCGTCACCCCCTCGCCGGAGACGAGGGATCTTCCGGGGGGCTTGTCGAGCCGTCTGTTCACTCGACCTCGATTTTGGTAACTCTCTTTCCCTTCCTCTCAAGATCGGCAATCCGCTGTTCGAGGAGCGACTTGAAGGCAGAAAGCACCTCGATCCTGGCTCTGTTCAGGTGAGAGAAAAAGTCGCCGTATCGCTCCATCTGATCGTGCAGGAATCTCCGCCCCACGCAGAAGGGACACATACATCTCTCGTGCCTGACTTTCTCTTCACCCAAGGTTTCGGTCTTCATCTCGTTCATTACTCCCTCCAAAGTCCACCAGAAGTTGATCCCCCTCTAGCCGGGCGCCCTGCGGCTCCCTGGTCGCGAAGGCCCTTGGGAGGACGATGCTCTTCTTGATGTTTCCCACCCTGACGATGGCTTCGTCTCCTATCTTACTCAGGTCGATCTCACCCTTCTCCACAAAGGGAAGGTGGAGCACCATGAGGTGCCTTCCCTGGTCCCTCACGAATTGGCACGGTCGCCTCTGTGAGAAGAAGTCAGCCGGGCCCCTTTCCCCGTAAAGGTTGGAGCCGAACTCCAGGAGTTTCTCATAGCCGAGAATCTCACGGTCGGAAAGGGGCACCTCGAAGATCTTCACCGGATGGAAGTAAGTCCGCGCCAACTCCAGGTACTCCTGCTGGCACTTCTGCCACGCCTCCAGATAGGGGTCATGGCTCCCGCGCGGGAAAATCCGGTTGATGATCACCGCGTCAATGCTGAGCTGGTGCAGGCAGAAAAACATGAAGGCCCGCTGGCTTTCGCGGAGCACCATCTTTTCAGGGTTGGTTATCAGGCGAACAGAGGTGATATCGGGATCCGTGAGAACCTGATCGATGCCCTGAAGGCGTTGGTACAGCCTCTCAATCTCGGCAAAATAGTCATCCTCCGGGAGGGGAACATCCATGAACCTCCGGGCGACGGGACGCACGTAGGCTACCACCCGTCGCTCCAGGCGAAAGATCTTCTTCATGTACCATTCGAGGGCCTTGGGGAGACTCACAAACCGGAGGGATTCGGCCGTGGGAGCGCAGTCCAGGATGACGAGATCGTAGGCGTTTTCTTTCACGTAACGATTGATGTGGAGAAGTGCCGCCACCTCATCCATGCCGGGGAGCACGGCGAGCTCTTCGGCGAGAATGTCATCGATGCCCGAGGCGTTGAGCAGGAGAGCGAGGTAGCGCTGTATCTCGCCCCAGCTCTTGTGCATCTCCTCATGGATATCGAGCTCCTGAATCCAGAGCTCCTCGCCGATGGGAATCGGCTGCCCGCGGTTCTTGTCCATGAGGGAGCGCTCGAGGTCGAAGGCGTCACTCAGGCTGTGGGCGGGATCCAGGGACATGACCAGGGTGCGAAGGCCCGTTCGCGCGGTGACGACGCCGGTCGCGGCGGCGACACAGGTCTTCCCTACCCCGCCCTTGCCGGCGTACAGGAGGATCCTCACGGCGTCCTCTCCTCTGTGCAGACCATCACCAGCGCCAATTGCTGAGGATAAGATCACAGTCTCCTTTTCCCTCAGACCTTGTGGCGGGATTCGGGGACCATGCCCTTTGATTCTAGCTTAGCAGGAGGGGCAAGAAAGTGCCACGGCGTATCCAATTTCGGCCCTGTGTTCTCCCCATCGGCGGAAAGATGCTGTGCGGTGGACAACAAAGCGGAGGTTGGCTTTTAGGCGGGAATAGTCCCGACTTCACTTCAGTCGGGAGCACATCAGCAAATGAGCTCTCCGAGCGGGTGCACACGGAGTCTATCCCGAGGGGAAGGTCGCGCCCACCAAAGAGGGAACGGCATCAAATAACCGCCTGGGGGTGGCGATGCGCTGCATCTCCCCTATCTCTCGCGTCGGCGAACCTCAGCTATGGTAGAAATCAACGGCGAGAATGCTGCTACTGATTCGTTTCACCACCGCCACTACCCGCAAATGGTCGGGATGCTGCTGGTAGCGCTCCATGGCCTTGAGGTCCGCGAAGCCGGACACGAGAGCGAAATCGTAGGACCGTTCGGAGTGGATCACATCTCGCCCGAAGACG
>Ga0187773_10000158_pt1 | contig 29344 bp, 32 predicted proteins | sample 0216_BV02_MP05_1_FD_133133 | JGI IMG/M metagenome (GOLD analysis project Ga0187773, IMG submission 133133) | Tropical peat soil microbial communities from peatlands in Department of Meta, Colombia - 0216_BV02_MP05_10_MG | ecosystem: Environmental > Terrestrial > Soil > Wetlands > Peat | place...
CGAAAACACGCCGGCCAGGCGGGCTTCGTTCGAGCGCAGCGCCCCGAGCCAGGGCTGGAACTGCTGTGTATTGGTGAAGGACGTGAAGAGTATCCTCTCCTCGCGCCGGCCTGCGTGGACCTCGGGCCCCAGGGAAACGGGAATCGCAAGCGTCGTATCGCGGTAGCGTTGGGCTACCCTGCGCGAGAGCAGGGCGCGCCTGTCCGCTCCACGCACGTAAGGCACGTTCTCGAGGAAGAAATCCTCCTCGACCACGTCGGCGAGCACGTAGTACAGGCTCTCGGGGGACTGGGCGACATACGCCGAGAATTCCGCGGCCCCTTTTTCACCCGCAGCAAAAACCGCCTCCCGCCGCAGCTCGCCCTTTCTCCAGGTGTAGGCGACGATTCCTTGCGAGGTCAGGTAGCAGAGGCGCTTTTGCGGCACGATGGCTCTAGAACTTGATCTTGGTGATGACGTCGTAGACCGGGCCCAGGACCGAAAGCATGACCCAGCCGAGAATGGCGCCCATAAAGACGGTAAGCGCCGGCTCGATCAATACCTGGATCTTGGCGATCGAGTCGCGCACTTCGCGGTTGTAGAAGTAGGACACGTTCAGGAGCGCGGTATCGAGCGCGCCGGTGCTTTCGCCGACCCGGAGCATGCGCACCACCAAAGGCGGGAACATCCCGATTTCGTGGAAAGCGGCGGTGACGTTCTTGCCTTCGCCGATCTGTTGCGCCACAACTTTCAGGGCTTCCTGGATCACCATGTTGCCGGCGGTCTCCTCCGAGGCTCGAATGGCGTCCAGTATAGTTATCCCGGATGAATACATCATGGCGAAAGTGCTGGCGAAGCGCGACAAGATGATCTTGCGCAGGATCTCTCCGCTCAACGGGAGCCAGAGTTTGAAGCGATCGAGCTGATACCGCGCCAGCGGGTTCGTCTGCGCGGCATACCGCACCCCGAAGAACACGACGACCGGCGCCGCGATGATCGCCCACCAGTAGTTGACGAAGATTATTGAAACCTGGATGAGAATGCGCGTCTGCAGGGGGATCTGCTGGCCCATGTTCTTGATGAACGCGACCATCTGCGGCACCAAGTAGATCATCAAGAAGAAGGTCACGATGGCGACGATGGAGCCGACGAACGCCGGATACATCACGAGCTTCTTCACATGCTCGGCAAGCTCGTCCTCCCATTTCAGGGTCTCGGTCAGGCTCTTCAGGACCTCGGAGAGCCTTCCGGTTTGTTCACCGGCGCGAACCAGGCTGGAGAATACCGGGCTGAAGACCTGCGGATACTCCGCAAGCGCCAGGGAAAGGCGCTGCCCGCCCTGTATGCTCTCGATCACCCCGGAGAGCACCTCCCTGAACCGGGCGTTATCGATGCTGTCCCTGAGGTCGATCAAGCCGTCGATGACGGGAACGCCGGCGCTGAGCAGCTGCTCGAGCTGGAAGCAGAAGTTGATCAGCTCGGAGCGCTTGACCGCGCCGGCGCGCAGCAGGCTTCCGCCCCGCCTGGCCGGTCCGCCGCGCACCAGGTCGAGCCCCATGCGCTTCAGACGCATGTCGAGATCGAACAGGTTCAGCGCGTCGAGCTGCCCGAGAATCGCTTTGCCCTGCGTGTCTATGGCTTTGTAGGTAAAGAGCGGCATGATCCCGATGACGGCGCAGTCTGCCGTCGCGCTGCTACATCCGATGAGTAAGGTCGACAACCCGCATCAGTTCGTCGAGCGATGTGGAGCCGTCGAGAACACGGCGGGCACCGTCGTCGGCGAGGGTGCGGAAACCCTTCGCCATCGCCGCCTTTTGCAGGTCCCGACCGGTAGCCCGGTGTGCGATCAGCTCATCGAGCTCCTCGTCCATTTTGAGAAGTTCCATGATGGCCAGGCGCCCCTTGTAGCCCTGGTAGTCGCATTGGTCACAGCCGACCGCACGGTACAGGGTAGGCACGCGGTCCGACTGCACGCCCACCATTGCGGCTTCTCCGGAGTTCGCCTGGTACGCCTGCTTGCAGTGCTTGCACAGTCGGCGTACCAGGCGCTGGGCGACCACGCCGATGATGTTCCCGGCGAGGATGTCGGGCACGATCCCGATGTCGAGCAGCCGCGGGATCACCCCGATTGCGGAATTGGTGTGGAGCGTCGAATAGACCTGGTGCCCCGTCATGGCGGCACGGAAAGCCATGGTCGCCGTGTCCTCGTCGCGAATCTCGCCAACGAGGATCACATCCGGGTCCTGGCGCATGAGCGATCGAATCCCGTTGCCGAAATCCATTTTCGCGGCCTCGTTGACCGAGGTCTGGCGGATCAGGGTTATCGGGTATTCGACCGGATCCTCGAGCGTCATGATGTTGAGGCCGTCGTTGTTGATGTGGTTGAGCACCGAATAGAGGGTCGTGGTCTTGCCGCTTCCGGTCGGCCCGGTAACGAGGATGATTCCCTCGGGCCTCGTAATCATTTTCTTCAGAAGCTGAAGCTGAGCCGCCTCCAGGCCCAGTCCGTCCAGCGGGACAATGCCCTTCTGGCGATCGAGGATGCGCAGGACGACGTTCTCTCCGTGCGTGGTTGCCTGAGAGGACACGCGAAAATCGACGGCACGGCCGGTCAGGGTCAGCGAAATGCGCCCGTCCTGCGGGGCTCGCGTTTCGGCGATATTCATCTTCGCCATCACCTTGATGCGCACGGCCATCGCGGGCCAGTATGTCTTGTGCAGGGAGCGGATCTGGCGCAGCACGCCGTCGATTCGATAGCGAATGCGCAGAAAACTTTGCTCGGGCTCGAAGTGAATGTCCGAAGAGCCTCGCTCGACTGCATCGGCGAAAAGCGCCGAAATGAGGCGCACGACCGGCTGCGAATAGGCGTCTCCCTGCGCCTGCAGGCTTTGGTAGTCGATCTCGCCGGTCTCGATTTCGTGCAGAATCCCATCGATCGAAAAGTCATGACCGTAGTACTGGTCGATGGCCCGACCGATCTCGCTTTCTCCGGCGAGCCGGGTTTCCAGCGCGAATTCGCCGCGCAGCTTGGCCCGGACCTGATCCAGCGCGACGATGTTGGTCGTGTCGGCCAGAGCGACGATGAGTTTTTGCGCCTCCCGATCGAGGGCGACGGGGAAGATGTTGTGGCGCTTGGCGAAGTCGCGAGGCACCAGCTTGAGAGCCATCGAGTCGACGACGATCTGCGTCAAGTCGACGCTCTGCATGCCGAGTTTTTCGGATAGCGCGTCACGCAGGGTCGCTTCCGACACAAAACCGAGATTGACGAGCAGCTTGCCGACGGGCTGGTGCGTTTTCAGCTGCTCGAGGAGTGCGATGCGGAGCTGATCCTCGGTAAGAATTCCCTGCGAAATCAGAATCTGGCCGATGTGGCGCTTGGCCTGAGGGGAAACGGGTTGAGCGTTCAGATTCGGCGAGCTCACGGGCCGAACTACCTGCTCAGTTCCTGAATGCGTGTCTGGGTCTGGGCCCGATTGAAGTTGGCCGGGTGCCTGCCCGCGAGGTCGAGCGCGCGCCGGTAGTACTCGACGGCCGGGTCCTTCTGGCGCAGCTGGTCGAGGCCTACCGCAAGGTTGAAGGCGTAGTCGGCGTTCTCGGGATCGGCGGAGTAAGCCTTGAAATACTCTGCCTGAGCCTCCGGCCAGCGCGACTGCCGGGCATACTGATTCCCAAGCGCAAAATGCAGATGCGCCGCCTCGGGCTGGTTCGCGATCAGGTTCTTGAGACGGCTCTCGGAAGCCACCGGATCGATCTGGCTGCGCAACGCAACGAGGCCCGCGAGAGCGTGGCTGTCGCGCGGATTCAGCTCGAGCAGTTTGAGGTACCTGGCCTCGGCAGCATCGAAGTTCTCGTTGCGCGCATCGATCGCCGCGAGCCCGAGCAGCGCGTCGCGGTTGTTCGCGTCCCGCGCGAGCACGCGCAAGTAGCCGTCGCGGGCGCCGGCGAGGTCGTTCCGCTGGAATGCCTGGTAAGCCTGCTCGACCAGAGGATCGACGACAAGCGTCGGAGGATTGACGGCGATCGACGCCGATTCCGCCGGACGCGAAGGGGCAACCTGGGACGCGGCGACCGGGGCCGACGGCCGCTGCGCGGAGCCCGTTACCGGCCCTTTCGAAGCAGCCGTTGTGCGCCGGGCACGCACAGGCGATATTGGAGGAGCGACCGTCGGCGCGGAAGGGACGGTCCCGGCAACGGCAAGCGGTGGAGCCGGTGGCGGCAGTGGCGCCTGAACCGGTGTGACCGTGCGCAAGGCGGTCGCCGACGATGCGGTGACAGTCAGGCTCGACCGGGGCTGCAGTTGCCACCAAACGTAGCCGGCATAACCCACTCCGACAATAACGAGCGCGCCAACGGTGAAGTAGAACGGTCGCCGTGGGTTGTAGTCCATTTCCTTCACCTGGAAGACGTGCTGCGCCTGCGCGCGCGCCGCCGCGCGGGCGGATTCTTCCATGGGGAGTGCCGGCTCGGTGGATGCCGGACCGGCCGGCCCGGGTTCCTCGAGCGACAATGTGGATGTCCCGGGGGCGGGGCGATTCTCCGACGACGACGGCAAGTCCTCGGTCAGTATTTCGAGGGGCTGCGAGATGTCCGGCAGGCTCTCGCGGGTCGTGACCGGGGCGGTCGACGCGGGCTCGGGCTGCGCACCCGTGGCGCCGGGCGCTTCCCCCTTCGCCGCTTGCTTGGCGAGCTCCGCCTTCTTGAGGGCTTCCAGAAGCAGGCTCACGGCGAAACCTGCAGAGGCCTAGTCATTCCGGGGTTCGGCTGCTGCATGAAGTCCTTCTCCGGCAGCATCGTTCGGTACGCCCGGTAATCGCCGTCTAGGCTCGGGTCCTTCACCACAACGGGTCGCATGAAAATCACGAGCTCCGTCTTCTTGTTGGCCTTGTTGCGCGAGGTGAACAGGGATCCAAGCCCCGGGATGCTCCCCAGGATCGGGACGGTGTCCTGGATGTCGTTGATCGAGTCCTGGATCAGGCCGCCCAGGACCGCGATCTGGCCGCTATTCACCTTGATCATCGATTCCATCTCGCGGGTCTGGATCAGCGGGATGGTGCTCGTGATTGGCGCGCATGGAACGGGACTGCTCGGGCACGGGTTGGCAAGCAATGGGTTAGGGTCGGGCACGTCCCTAATCTTGCTTGAAATGGTCGGCTTGACGTTGAGAAGGACGGTGTCGGTGTCGCTGATCTGCGGCGTGATGTTCATGACGAAGCCCACCGGAACGATGTTCGGCGTCGTGGTGACGGTCGTGAGCGTGCCGACATTGGCGCTCTGGGTCGTATCGGCCTTGATCGTGAAATAGACCTCGTTGTCGACGACCTTGAGAACCGCCGTCTGGTTGTTAATCACGGAAAGCCGGGGGCTCGACAGCACGCGGACATTGCCGAAGGAGTCGAGCAGCCTGACCGTTGCGTTAATGCCTGCGGCGACGTAGCCCAGGGTGAACACAGGATTGATTACCGCTGTGGCTGGGGTGGTCGTCTGGGCCAAGTCAAAGCCGGCGGTGCCGGAGCCCGAGAGAAATTTGTGCCAATCGATCCCCTGCTGATACTGATTGTTCAACTGCACTTCGGCGATCGTGGCCTCGATCAGCACCTGCCGCTTGGCGCTGACCAGCACCTGATCGAGGAACTCCTGGATCTTCTCGTGTTGTCTGGACGTCGCGCGAATCGTGAGCACGCCCGCCTCGGGATTGGCGATCACCGATGCGGCCTCCCGAAAATTCACGTTCGGCACGCTGACTGCCGTCGCGCCGGGCGTCCCGGCCCCCGCTGCGAGCTGCTGCAACGCGCCGGACGGGCCGGCACCCGCGAGCTGCTGCACTGCGGCGACCGGGCCGGCGCCCGGCAGGATCTTGTCGGTCTCGCGCAGGATGTCCTTGATGTTCTCGACCAGGCGCGCCCAGAATTTGTTGTCGGCGATGTTGTTTATGGTGGTCGTCGACAGGTTCGAGCCCCCGGCCGCCCCGCCTCCCCCGCCCGTGCCCCCGGTGGTCTGGGTGCCTGGGGTCGCGATCTGCGTCGACACGCCGACCGTGCCCCGCGTGTCTCGTTCCATGTTCAGGTAGTCGACCTTGTAGATGCGCAGATAGGGGCTGTCGGGCATGACCGCGAGGTTTGGCCCGTCGAGCTCCCAGCGCATGTCCACCTGCTTGGAGATTCGCGACAACAACTGCTGTAGGGTCTGATCGACCGCGTTGAGCGTGACGGTGCCCGCTATTCCGGGGTGAATGTCGATGTTGAGCTTCGCGTCGCGCGCAAGCGCAAACAGCAACTCCTGCACCTTGACCCCGTTCACGACGACGCTGTAGGTCTCAGGGCGCTGCGAAGGTTTCGGCGTGGGTACGATCGGGGATATCTGCACCGGGGCCGGCACATTCCCCTGGGGCGCTGCCTTCTCGGGCAGCACATGACCCCCGGATTGCTCCAGGGGGGCGTGGCTGCATGCAGCGAACGTGAGCACAACACCCGCCACCGCCAGTTTCCGCACAGTCCTCCCGGTTCCTGCCTTCAGGCCGCAAGGCATTTTACCCAACTTACATAAAGTACCATGTAACGAACTGATTTACAAAACCAAAAGTTTCTCGAACGCCAACAAGTCCCTGCGACCTATCGAGTGTTTCCGGAGGGGCTCGTTGGGGTCCGCTACTGCCGGTTCTGGCTGCGCATCCTCTCGATGCTTCGATAGTAGGGCCGGTAGCTGCCGAGCGGTGCTGGAAGCTCGTTCATGACGGAGAGAACCTCAGCGGAATTCGGATAGGCCCCGTAGGCGACGCGGTAATGCTGCCGATTGTCGATTTTCACGCTGTACACATGGAGATCGCCCACCGGAACCACGCGCGATGCCCGAAGCAGGAACTCCTCGAGCTGCGGGAGCTCGCCTGAATCGACGGTAAGAACCTGAATCGAGTAATAGTCCCCTGGCGCGCTCCGCAGCCATTCCTGAGTTGCCGAGAATCGTTTCAGGGACAATTCTCCCGAGGCCGGAGGCACAGGGGCAGGGGACATGGCCCCGAATGGGGCGGCGCTGGCCACAGAGTCCCCGTGTGGCGCCGCCTGCTGTTCCGTACCGGGAGCGCCTTGCGGGCTCGGGGACGTCTGCTGAACGAAACTCGGCTGCCCGGCGGCCGCCGCCGGAGCGAGCATTCCCGCCGTGCTATCGGCGGCTGGGCGGGCTGGAGCTCGCTCGCTCGAGCCGCCCGGGGACTGAAAGACATGGATCCCCCAACCCAGGACCAAGCCCGCGGCCAGCGCGCCGCCGCCTATCCACATTTGTTGCGGGCTGATCCCCCTGCGGCGAAACTCCGAATCCCGCACGGCCCTGGCGACCTCCTTTTCGGTGACCCCGTGGGTGCCGGCGGCAAACGCCGCGAGCAGGGATTTGTCGGCCAGGATATTGATTCTTCGAGTGAGGCCCTGGGAAGCCGCCGCCATGAGCTTGATGGCACCTGCGCTGAATACCTTGGCGCCGCGATAACCGGCGGCGCGCATCCTGAAATCGACGTAGCTTTCGATATCGCTGCGCACCAAGGGCTCTAGGTGGAAACTGTGGGTGATGCGCTCTTTCAGCTGGCGCATGTCAGCCGTGTCGAGGTGCGCATCGAGCTCCGGTTGCCCGAAGAGAACAAGCTGCAGCAGCTTGTGGCGATTTGACTCGAGATTCGACAGCAAGCGGATTTCCTCGAGCGTTTCCTTCGGCATCGCGTGGGCCTCGTCGATCAGCACGACGACCCGCCGGCCGGCTGCAAAGAGAGTGATCAGATGATCCTGCAGACCGCGCAGGACACGCGTCATGCGCAGTCCCTGCAGATCCAGCTTGAGTTCGTCGGCGATGGCGAAGAGGATCTCATCGCGCGACAGCGAAGGGTTGGCAAGGTAGATTGTTTCCACGCCGGAGGGCAGCCTCTCCATCAGCACCCGGCAGAGCATGGTTTTCCCGCTGCCAACCTCGCCGGAAACCTTGACGATGCCCTCGTCATGGGTTATCGCGTAGAGCAACGCGTCGAGCGTGGCTCCGCGATTGGCGCCATGGAAGAAGAAATCCGTGTGGGGGGTGATGCGGAAGGGAGCTTCCTTGAGGCCGAAGTGATCCAGATACATCGAAATCCCTTCCTGACGCCCGGCTCGTACCTAGTTCGGCTTCTGCTGCGTTTCCATGCGCGAGTACAGGGTCGTACGGTTGATGCCCAGCATCTTTGCGGCTTGGCTGACGTTCCCTCGGGCGAGTTTCATCGCCGCCTCGATGTACCCCTGTTCCCAGGCCTTGAGCATTTCGTCGAGATTGAACCCGCGCTCCCGCTGCAGATGACGCTGCGCCTGCTCGATGAGCGTTCCGGGATCCGACGCCAGGCCCGGTCCCCCATCTTGCGGAGTTTCGAGATCGAACTCCGGCTCGAGTTCGGCGGGTGAGAGCTTTTGCCCGGCGTATTTCGTGGTGAGCCGTATGACGATGTTGCGTAGCTCGCGCACGTTCCCCGGAAAATGATATTCGCGCCAAGTCTTCTGCGCGCCTGGGTCCAGGGCAAACGGCGCGAGCTTTGCCTGCTCCGCGTAAAATTTGCGGTAGTGCTCGAGCAGCAGCGTCCGGTCGTCGTCCATTTCTCTGAGCGGCGGCACGCTGATCGTAAAAACCGACAGACGGTGATATAGGTCTGCGCGAAAATGTCCCTTCTTCACCTCCTGGCGCAAGTCCCGGTTGGTGGCGGCGATGACGCGAGCCTTGGAAAAACGCTGCTGGGTTTCGCCGACCCTCTGGAACTCTCCGTTCTCGAGAACGCGCAGGAGCTTTGCCTGGAGTTCGAGCGGCAGCTCGCCGATCTCATCCAGGAACAGGGTGCCGTCGCTCGCATCCTCGAAGTACCCGGATTTGTTCTGGGTCGCGCCGGTAAAGGCGCCTTTGGTATACCCAAACAAGGTCGGCTCCACCAAGGTCGGTGCAATGGCCGCGCAATTAAGCGCGAACCACGGCTTCGCTCGCCGGAAGGACAAACGGTGGAGCAGATTCGCTACCACTTCCTTTCCCGTCCCCGATTCGCCCTCAATGAGGGCGGGAAAGGGCGAGTCGGCGTATTGGCTGATCTGGCTTTTCAGCTTCTGCAGCGCCGGGCTCTTGCCGACGAGCGGATCGGTATCGACGACTCCTTCTCCGGAGATCTCCGCCGCGCGAAACTGCAGAGCGTGCAGCAGGATCTTCTTGAGGTTCTCCGGATCGCAGGGTTTGGCGACGAATTCCGCCGCGCCAAGCGCCCGGGCGTGCCGCGCGTTGGCGGCGTCGTTCTGGCCCGAGAGCACCAGGATCTTCATCGTCGGCGAGTGTGCGAGCAGATCGCTGATCAGCTGAAAACCTTCGTCGGGCCGGTGGGGCAGCGGTGGCAAGCCAAGGTCTACGAGGGCAAGCTGCGGCGCGTCGTCGAGCTGCCTCAGAAGACTCACCGCGTGCCGGCGCGAATCGCTCACCATTACGTCGAAATCCTTGCCGAGAGCGTAGGAAAGCGTATCGGTGATGAGCGAATCGTCGTCGACGATCAGCAGGCTCGGTTTCGCAGCGGTCGCTTTGGCGTTCTCAGGCATGGCTTTCTATGCACTTCAGATAGGCGCGCTCGAGGGACGATTCGCCGAACCGCTCACGCAATTCGCGCGGGGAGCCCGTATAGGCGAGGATGCCTTCGTGCAGCACGGTCATGCAATCGCAGACTTCCTCGATATCGACCAGTGAATGAGAAGTCAGCAGCAGGGTCCGACCCTCGGATTTGAGCTTCAGTACGAGGTCCTTCGTGCGCGCGCGCGCCTTGGGGTCCAGACCGCTCATCGGCTCGTCGAGCACGAACAGGTCGCGTTCCGAGAGGAAACACGCGGCAAGCCCCAGTTTCTGGGTTGTGCCTTTCGAGTAAGCGCGCACCGGGTCGTCCAGGGCATTGGACTGCAGATCGAGCGCGGCAAAAATGGCGCGGCCGCGCTCTTCCTCGTACCGGCGTCCGAACAAGCGCAGCATGAGCGAAAGGAACTCGCGACCCGTCAGGAAATAGGGGGGCATGAACCGCTCGGGGAGGAAGGCAAGGCAGGCTCGCGCCTCGGGGCGGTGATGCTCGATTCCATGGACGTCGATCGTTCCTGCGTCGAGATCGCAAAAATCGAGCATGCACTTGATGAGCGTTGTCTTGCCCATGCCGTTCAGGCCCACAAGGCCCATGCAGGTTCCCGCGGGAAGGTCCAAATCGATTCCACGCAACACCTCGGTGCGACCATAACTCTTGCTGACTCCACGGAATCGAAGCATTGAATCGGGCATGGTCCGGACGAGCATCCCAAGCGATGCGGCGATGATAGCGCAAAGGACGCACCCTTTCACCATGAAACTCCCGCCGCGGCAACCTCTTCGCCAAGGCAGGCGTCGCATTGTTGGGCTCTCCTTTTCTGGGCTAGAATCCTCGCTTCTCATTCTCACGCGGGACGCCGTGGCGACGAGCAATCTGGTCGAGGTCGAGAACGTCACTTTCGGCTACGACGACGAACGCCAGGTCCTCAAGAACATCAATCTCGTCGTGCCCAGGGGCAAGGTCGTGGCGATCATGGGCCTGTCGGGCTGCGGAAAGACGACGCTGTTGCGCCTGATAGGCGGAGCGCTCGCTCCCGACAAAGGTGAAGTCCGCGTAGCGGGCAAGGTGGTGAACAGGCTGAGCCATCGCGAGCTGTTCGCTCTCCGGCGAAGGATGGGCATGCTGTTCCAGTTCGGCGCCTTGTTTACCGATGCATCGTCGTCCGACAACGTGGCTTTTCAGATGCGCGAGCACACACAGCTGCCTGAGCCCCTCATCCGGGATCTCGCCCTGATGAAGCTGCAGGCCGTCGGCCTGCGAGGCGCGGCGGAGCTCATGCCTTCGGAGCTGTCCGGCGGCATGGCCAGGCGTGTCGCGCTCGCCCGCTCCATTGCGCTCGATCCGATGCTCATGATGTATGACGAACCCTTCACAGGACTGGACCCGGTTTCACTGGGCGTGATCAGTCAACTGATCCGCCGGCTCAACGACGCACTCGGAGCGACTTCGATCGTGGTGACCCACGACGTTGCCGAGGCGCTCGAGCTGGTCGACTATGTCTATTACATGGCGGCTGGCAAGGTCGAGTTTCAGGGAACGCCCGAGCAGGTGCGTGCCTCCCGTCTCCCCTCCCTGCACCAGTTCGTCTACGGCGAGCCCGACGGGCCGGTGCCGTTCCACTATCCCGCTCCCGAATACGGGAAGGACCTGCTCGCGCAATGAACAATCGCGTCGCCGAGCTGCTGCGCGCGCTTGGCTCGCGCGTAGTGGAAAGCTGGATATGGCGTCTCGGATTCGCGTGCCGCTTCCTGTGGCGGATGCTGGCGGAATCGGGAACGAGCTTTCGCCGCTTTCACCTCACTTTTCGCGAGATCTATTTTGCCGGGGTCCTGTCGCTCGTCATCATTGTGGTATCGGGGCTTTTTGTCGGCATGGTGCTCGGCTTGCAGGGCTATGACACCCTGGCGCGCTACGGTTCGTCCGAGGCGCTGGGTGTGCTGGTGGCCCTGTCCCTCGTGAGGGAGCTCGGGCCGGTGGTCGCAGGTCTGCTCTTCGCCAGCCGCGCCGGGAGTGCGATCACCGCGGAAATCGGCCTTATGAAAGCGACCGAACAACTCTCAGCGATGGAAATGATGGCCGTCGATCCGATCGCGCGCGTGGTCGCGCCGCGCTTCTGGGGTGGGGTCATTTCGATGCCCTTGCTGGCGGCGTTGTTTTCGGCGATGGGAGTATTCGGCGGGTATCTGGTCGGCGTGCGACTCATCGGAGTGGACGAGGGCTCGTTCTGGTCGCAGATGCAGTCCGCGGTGGATTTCCGGGAGGATATAGTCAATGGAGTGATCAAGAGCCTCGTGTTTGGCGTGGCGGTGACCTGGATCGCGGTGTTCGAAGGCTATGACGCGCCGCCTACCGCGGAGGGCGTGTCCGGCGCGACCACTCGCACCGTCGTCACTTCCTCCCTCGCGATTCTCGCGCTTGATTTTGTATTGACCGCACTGATGTTCAGAGGAGTCTGAAGCATGATGACGCGCAAGGAACTCGACCTTTGGGTCGGAATATTCGCGGTGGCCGGCATCGGAGCGATGCTGTTTCTCTCGCTGAAGGTGGCGAACCTTGCATCCTTTACCGGCTCGGACTCGTACCAGATCAAGGCCAAGTTCGACAACATCGGCGGCCTGAAGGTCCGGGCGGCGGTGAAGAGCGCCGGGGTCGTCGTCGGCCGCGTCGGCGAGATCCGCTTCGACAACGAGAGCTTCGAGGCGGTCGTCACGATGAATCTCGACAGCCGTTACCAGTTTCCAAAGGACAGCTCGGCCAAGATCCTGACCTCGGGTCTGCTTGGCGAGCAGTACATCGGCCTCTCCCCGGGCGGAGATTCGGCCAATCTGAAAAGCGGTGACTCGTTGAAGCTCACGCAATCGGCGGTGGTCCTGGAAAACCTCATCAGCCAATTCCTGTACAGCAAAGCGGCCGAAGGGGACTCGAAGAAATAGGATGCAACTCTAGGGTTGCCGCCCCCTCCCGCTTTCACCCACGCTCCCGTCCTACAACCGAGCGAATGGCTGCGGTCAAGAGACTGTGCGCGACGCTGCTCCTGGCCGGATTGCTGCCGGGCTGCGCGACCAGCGGGGGCAATCCCGCCGATCCGCTCGAGCCATTGAATCGGGCGATATTCAGCTTCAACGATACCGTGGACGGCGTCCTGATCACGCCCGTCGCCAAGGGCTACCGCGCCGCCTTGCCGGGAGTCGTTCGCACCGGCATTTCCAACTTCTTCTCGAACTTGCAGGACGTCTGGGTCTGCATCAATAACCTGCTGCAGGGGAAGCTCGGGGAAGCATCCCAGGACTTCGGGCGCGTCGTCTTCAACTCGACTCTCGGACTCGGCGGCCTTTTCGATGTCGCAACGGACGGCGGATTTCCGAAGCATAACGAGGATTTCGGCCAGACACTGGGCAAATGGGGCGTGGTCAGCGGCCCGTACCTCGTCATCCCGATCATTGGACCCTCGAGCTTTCGCGATGGATTCGGGTGGCTGGTCGACCTTCAGGCTGATCTGGTATTCCGGATCGACGGGGTTCCGGTGCACAACGTGCTATGGGTAACCCGGGGAATCAGCGATCGGGCCAACCTGCTCGATGCGTCCAGCATCATCGAGCAGGCCGCACTGGACAAGTACTCCTTCTTTCGCGACGCCTGGCTGCAGCGGCGCCGGAACCTGGTCTACGACGGATATCCCCCACGGGAAAAAGAAGACGACGAAGACTCGCGCTAGACGTTGGAGGTAAAATGAGACCCTCAATGCCCATGAGCCTTCTACGGTTTTCCCTGACCGCGCTGTTCGTTGCCGTCGCGCAGGCGCAGGAGCTCGCGCCCGACGTGCTGGTGAAGACCATCACTCAGGACGTCGTGACGATCCTCAAGCAGGACAAGGACATCCAGGCCGGTGACCCGAAGAAAGTGGCGCAGCTCGTTGAAACCAAGATTCTGCCGTATTTCAACTTCACCCGGATGACCCGCATCGCCATGGCGCGCAACTGGCGGCTGGCCTCGCCGGAGCAGCAGAAGGAGCTGACCGAGCAATTCAAGACGCTGCTCGTCCGCACCTATTCCACCGCGCTTTCCAGCTATCGCGATCAGCAGATCGACTTCAAGCCGCTCCGCGCCAAGCCGGATGACACCGAGGTCACGGTGAAAACGGAAATGAAACAGCCTAACGCGCCGCAGCCGGTCGCCATCGATTACGAGATGGAGAAGACCCCCAACGGATGGAAGGTTTATAACGTCAAAGTGGACGGTGTGAGCCTGGTGACAACCTATCGCGAGGTCTTCGCCACCGAAGTGAAGGAACGCGGAGTCGACGGCCTGATCAAGTCTCTGGCCGCAAAGAACCGACAAGGCGAGCTCGCCAAGTCAGGTAAGACGTGATCCGGCGCGAGGGCGATTCCCTGGTTCTCGAGGGAGCGATCACCCTCGAGACCGTCCCCGGGCTGATCGGTGCCGCAGACGAGCTCCTCCGGCACGGCGCGGGCATCATCGACTTCCGCGGCGTAACTGAAGTGGATTCCGCTGCCGTGGCGCTTGCTCTGGAATGGCTGCGACGGGCGCGGGATGCCGGCACGGGACTGCAACTCGCCAACCTTCCGCCCGCGATGGAGAACCTCGCGAAGCTCTACGGAGTATCCGATCTGCTGCAGGCAGCGGGCTGATTTTTTGCCGCGGGGCAGAATTGACGGCATGACTGCCGCGATCGAAATCCGCGGGATCCGCAAGCGCTTCGGTACCCTCGAGGCACTGGCGGGCGTCGATCTGGAAATCCCGAAAGGCGAGTTTTTCGGCTTGCTCGGTCCGAACGGAGCGGGCAAGACCACTCTGATCAACGTGCTCGCGGGCCTGGTGCGCGCGGACCAGGGCGCGGCGCGAATCATGGGCCACGACGTGGTCGCCGATTACCGTGCCGCGCGTCGCTCGCTCGGCGTGGTGCCGCAGGAGCTCGTGTTCGATCCATTCTTTTCAGTCCGCGAGGCCCTGAGCATCCAGTCGGGTTATTTCGGCATCCGCGACAACCGCGCGTGGATACAGGAGGTGATGGATCATCTGGATCTGTCATCCAAGGCCGACGTCAACATGCGCGCCCTCTCCGGCGGGATGAAGCGCAGGGTGCTGGTGGCGCAGGCGCTGGTGCACAAGCCGCCCGTCATCGTGCTCGACGAGCCCACCGCGGGCGTGGACGTCGAGCTGCGGCAGGGCCTGTGGCAATTCATCCGGCGACTCAACCGGGACGGGCATACGATCGTGCTCACCACGCACTATCTTGAGGAGGCCGAAGCGCTCTGCCAGCGGATTGCGATGCTGAAACAAGGGCGCATCGTTGCGCTCGATTCCACGCCCAACCTGCTCAAGCGGGTGCACCACCTGTTCCTGAAACTGCGCCTTGTCGGCGAGCTTCCGGCGGAGCTGCGCCCGCTTGAACATGGGGGCGCCGCGGCGACTCACATCCTGCGCATGAAGGACTACGGTGAGGTCGAGAAAGCCCTCTCCTGCATCCGCCGGTCGGGCTGCAGCATCGAGGAGATGGAGCTGGTGCAACCTGACCTCGAGGACGTGTTCGTCGAAGTGATGCACCACGCATGAGCGGATTCCCCACCTTGTTGTACAAGGAGGTCCTGAGGTTCTGGAAGGTGGGCGCCCAGACCATCGGGGCGCCGGTGCTCAGCGCTCTCCTGTTTCTGCTGATTTTCGGCCACGTCATGAAAGGGCGGGTGCACGTGTACGATGCAGTTCCCTATGCCGCGTTTCTCGTGCCTGGCCTGGTAATGATGTCGGTCCTGCAGAATGCCTTTGCGAACAGCTCTTCCTCGCTGATCCAGTCGAAGATCACCGGGAACATCATCTTCGTGCTGCTCCCGCCTCTTTCGTACCTGGAGTTCTTCGCTGCCTACGTGCTGGCCGCAGTCGCGCGCGGAACGGCCGTGGGCATGGCGGTGCTGCTGGTGGCGCTCCCCTTTGCGGACCTCAGCATCCGTCAGCCGCTATGGATAATCGCTTTTGCGGTCGCCGGAAGCGCCGTGCTCGGGGCTCTCGGAATGGTGGCCGGGATCTGTGCCGACAAGATCGACGAAGTTGCGGCGTTTCAGAACTTCATTGTCATGCCCCTCACGTTTCTCTCGGGCGTGTTCTATTCGATCCACTCGCTTCCCGCGTTCTGGCAGGGACTCTCGCGTTTCAATCCCGTCTTCTACATGATCGACGGCTTCCGCTACGGCTTCTTCGGCGTATCGGATGTCGACCCTTTCGGGAGCCTCGCCGTCGTCTGCGTTTTTCTCGGGCTGATATCGGCCTTGACCCTGGGGCTGCTCAGGCGCGGATACAAGCTGAGGCACTGACATGGTCACGCCGGAGCAGATTCGGAGCTACATTGCGGAAGGGCTGCACTGCGAGGAGCTGCGCGTCGCAGGCGACGGAGAGCATTTCGAGGCCTTCATCGTGAGCGGGGCCTTCCGCGGGAAGAATCGCGTACAGCGCCACCAGCTCGTCTACGCGGCGCTCGGAGATCGCATGCGCGGGGAGATTCACGCCCTGTCGATGCGCACCCTCACGCCCGAAGAAGCAGCCAATGGATAAGCTGATCATCCAGGGCGGTGCGCCCCTGCGCGGAGAAATCCGTGTTTCCGGCGCGAAAAATTCGGCGCTGCCGATCATGTGCGCCGCTCTGCTCACGCGCGAACAGCTGGCCCTTTCCAACGTGCCGCATCTGAGGGACGTAACGACGATGCTGCGGCTGCTCGCGCAGATGGGGGTCGAGGTCTCGCTCGATGACCGGCTGGGCCTGACGCTGGGAGCACAGCAGCTGTCCAAACCCATGGCCCCGTACGATTTGGTGAAGACGATGCGCGCGTCCATACTCGTGCTGGGGCCACTCGTTGCACGTTGCGGTGAAGCGCGGGTTTCCCTGCCTGGAGGCTGCGCCATCGGCCTTCGCCCGGTGGACCTGCACATCAAGGGCCTGCAGGCGCTGGGTGCCGAGATATCGGTCGAGCAGGGGTACATCGCCGCCCGGGCAAAGCAGTTGAAGGGGGCGCGCATCCTCATGGATCTCGTCACTGTCACAGGCACGGAAAATCTCATGATGGCGGCCTGCTTGGCCCAGGGCACGAGCGTAATCGAGAACGCGGCGCGGGAGCCCGAAGTGGTGGACCTCGCAAATTGCCTGCGCGCAATGGGCGCCCGGATCAGCGGCGCGGGAACCGACGCGATCACGATTGAGGGGGTGGCGCAATTGCGCGGCGCTACGCACCGCATCATGCCTGACCGCATCGAGACGGGGACGTTTCTTACGGCCGCGGCGGCCACCCGGGGCCGCGTCACCCTGCATGGCGCCGACGCCGGATTTCTCGAGGCGGTGCTCGGGAAGCTCCGCGATGCGGGGGCCGAGATTCATACGGGCAATGGAAGCATTTCCCTGGCAATGCGCGGCAGGCCGAGAAGCGTCGACGTGCGCACCGCCCCCTACCCGGGGTTTCCGACGGACATGCAGGCGCAGATGATGGCGCTCGATGCGACCGCCGAGGGTACCGGGGTGATCACCGAGACGATTTTCGAGAACCGCTTCATGCACGTCCTGGAGATGCAGCGCCTGGGCGCCGACATCGAGATCTCGGGGAATGCTGCGGTCGTGCGCGGCGTGGAGAAGCTGCAGGGCGCGACAGTCATGGCAACGGACCTGCGCGCCTCCGCGAGTCTCGTCATTGCGGGCCTCGTAGCAGAGGGAGAAACAACCGTGGATCGAATTTACCATCTCGACCGCGGCTACGAGTGCATCGAGGAGAAACTCGCGCAACTCGGCGCGCGCATCAAGCGCGTGCCTTGAAAAGGCGGCGGCATTCACACAAGCACGCGTAAGTATCCAATTGGCTCGCGCGGGCATGCGGTCGATTTGAATTCCCTGCGTCGGCCGCATCCTGTGCGGTAAAATCACATCTTTTCACGCGGTTACGACGTTGATCACGCTCGCGCTGTCGAAGGGCAGAATTTTCGAGGAAACGCTGCCGCTGCTCGAGGCTGCCGGCGTGCGTCCGCGCGACGACCCCGAGGCATCGCGCAAGCTCATTCTGCAAACGACCCGCCGCGACGTACGTCTGCTCATCGTGCGCGCCTCCGATGTCCCGACTTATGTGCAGTACGGGGCCGCGGATCTGGGTATCGCGGGCAAGGACGTGCTGTTTGAGCACGGCGGGGAGGGAATCTATCAGCCGCTCGACCTGGGCATCGGGGCGTGCCGCTTGATGGTTGCGGTACCCGAGGGCTTCGACTATGCGGGCGCGGTCCGTCAAGGTGCCCGCCTGCGCGTGGCAACAAAATACATACGGACCGCGCGGGAGCATTTCGCCGCCAAGGGTGTGCACGTCGATCTGATCCGGCTCCATGGGTCCATGGAGCTCGCTCCCCTCGTGGGCCTCGCGGATGCGATCGTCGACCTGGTGGCCACCGGCGACACGCTGCGCGCGAACCGCCTGGTTGCGGCCGAGGAGATCGCGCCGATCAGTGCGCGCCTCATCGTCAACCAGGCGGCGCTGAAAGTGAAGCGCGATGCGGTCCAGCCGCTGCTCGAGAAATTTTCGAAGGCCGTGGAAAAGCATGCTTGAAATCGCCCGCCTGTCGACGGCACAACCGGATTTTGAAGAACGCCTCAAGGCGCTGACCGCCTTCGATGCGACATTTGACGAGGAAGTCGAGGGCACCGTAGCGGAGATTTGCAGCGCCGTACGCGACCACGGCGATGCGGCGCTGCTCGAATACACCGAACGCTTCGACCAGGTCAGGGCGGCCCGGGTCGCCGAGCTCGAGTTGCCAAAATCCGCCCTCAAGCAGGCGCATGCCGGACTCGATCGCACTCAACGCGAGGCACTGGAACAGGCCGCAGCGCGCATTCGCCGATACCATCAGCGACAGCGCTTGAGATCGTGGCGCTTTACCGAGACCGACGGCACGATGCTCGGCCAGCGCGTGACGCCGCTCGAGCGTGTCGGCCTGTACGTTCCGGGAGGCAAGGCCGCTTATCCCTCATCGGTGCTGATGAATGCCGTCCCGGCCAAGATTGCCGGCGTCGGCGAGCTCATCATGACCGTTCCCACGCCCCGCGGCGAGCGCAATCCGCTGGTGCTCGCCGCCGCGGTGGTGGCGGGCGTTGACCGCGTATTCACGATCGGGGGGGCGCAGGCAGTCGCCGCCCTCGCGTACGGCACCCCGACCATTCCACAGGTTGACAAGATCGTGGGCCCGGGCAACGCCTACGTCGTGGCGGCGAAGCGCCGGGTGTTCGGCACCGTCGGCATCGACATGATTTCCGGCCCCACCGAGATCCTGGTGATCTGCGACGGCTCGACCGATCCGGATTGGGTCGCAATGGACCTCTTCTCTCAAGCCGAGCACCACCAGACCTCGCAGGCCGTGCTCATTTCGCCCAAGAAGGCGTTCATCGAGCAGGTGGCCGCGAGCATCGAACGCCTGCTCGAGGGAATGCCTCGCAGGGAAATTATCGAGGCGTCGCTCGCCTCGCGCGGCGCGCTGATCGAGGTGAAGAACCTCGACGAAGCATGCCGGATCGCCAATCGGGTCGCCCCCGAGCATCTGGAACTCTCTGTCGCGAATCCGAGAAAATGGCTACCCAAGATCCGTCACGCGGGCGCGATCTTTCTGGGACGGTATACCTCCGAAGCGCTGGGCGACTACTGTGCCGGGCCGAACCACGTGCTGCCGACTTCGCGGACCGCGCGTTTTTCCTCGCCCCTGGGGGTGTACGACTTCCAGAAGCGCTCGAGCCTCATCGCAGTGTCGCGAAAGGGTGCGCAGAAGCTGGGCAGGATGGCCGCGACGCTCGCGCAGGGCGAGGGGTTCGACGCGCACGCGCGGTCGGCCGAGCTGAGGCTGGAGAAGGTGCGGATGCCCAAGGGCGAGCGGTGAGCGCTGGACCACAGGAGATCATCCGCGACGAGATTCGTGCGATGACGGCGTACCCCGTTGCGCCTGCAGAGGGCCTTGTGAAGCTCGACGCGATGGAAAGCCCCTACGTCCTGCCGCAGGCGCTGAGGCGCGACATCGCCGAAGCCGTGGCAAGCGCCCAGATCAACCGCTACCCCGATCCGGCCGCGCCGGCTCTGGTGCGGCGCCTGCGCGAGGTGATGGGAATCGGACCCGAGCACGACGTCCTCCTCGGAAATGGCTCGGACGAGATCATTCACATCATCGTCCAGAGCGTTGCGCGGCCCGGCGCCATCGTCCTCGCGCCGCGCCCGAGCTTCGTGATGTTCAGCATGTACGCCAAGTTCGCGGGCCTCGGCTATGTCGGGGTGTTGCTCAAGCCGGACTTCACGCTCGATACCGACGCTTTCATGGAGGCCCTGGGCCGGGACAAGCCCGCGGTGGTGTTCATCGCGTACCCGAACAACCCGAGCGGGAATCTGTTTCCCGATGAAGCGATCGCGCGGATCGTCGCGGCCGCCCCCGGCCTAGTGGTCATCGACGAGGCCTATCACGCCTTCGCCCGTAAGACATTCATGACGCGGCTGGCGGAATTTCCCAATCTCGTCGTCATGCGCACCCTCTCGAAGCTCGGGTTGGCGGGAATACGGCTCGGCTATGCGGTGGGACGGCCGGAATGGATCCGCGAATTCGACAAGCTGCGCTCGCCCTATAACGTCAACGTGCTGACCCACGTGGTGGCCGAGCGGGTTCTTGCGCGTCACGAGGTGCTCGAAGCGCAGGCGCAAAGCATCATCGCGGAGCGGAAGCGGCTCGACGCCGAACTGCGCAAAATCCCTCGCGTAACTGTTTTTCCGAGCGACGCGAATTTCATCCTGATCCGCGTTCCCGACGCCCCCGCGATATTCCAGGGCATGCGGCGCCGCGGGGTGCTCATCAAGAACCTGCACGGGAGCGCTCCGCTTCTCGATCATTGCATACGACTGACAATCGGAACGCCGGAAGAGAATCTGCGGTGCCTCGCGGTGTTGAAGGAATCCCTCGCCGGGTGCTGATTTCGTGTAGGCTAGCGTACTGAAGCTCTGCAATGTCCACGCGCACCGCAAAGGCAGATCGCAAGACCGCCGAGACGCAGATCGCGCTTTCCGTGAATCTCGACGGCAGCGGCAATGCGACGCTTGCAACCGGCGTGCCGTTTCTCGATCACATGCTCGACCAGGTTGCCCGCCACGGCATGCTCGATCTGGATGTCCAGGCGCGGGGAGACCTGCACGTGGACGCGCACCATACCGTCGAGGACGTCGGAATTACGCTGGGTCAGGCGGTCGCGCGCGCGGCCGGCGACAAGAAGGGCATACGCCGTTACGGGCATGCATACGTGCCTCTGGACGAGGCGCTCTCGCGCGTGGTGATCGATTTCTCCGGGCGGCCCGGACTCGAGTATCACGTGCAGTTCAAACGCGCCCTGATCGGCGAATTCGACGTCGACCTGGTGCACGAGTTCTTCCAGGGCTTTGCCAACCACGCGCAGGTCACCCTGCATGTCGACAATCTGCGCGGAGACAACGCGCATCACCAATGCGAAACGATGTTTAAGGCCTTCGCAAGGGCCCTGCGCATGGCGCTCGAGCCGGATCCTCGCGCCGCGACGAGCATCCCCTCCACGAAAGGGGTGCTCTAGGCACTGCCTGCACGCCTCCGGCAATGCGCATCGCGGTCGTCGATTACGGCATGGGAAACCTGCATTCGGTCTCGAAAGCGGTCGAACACGTCGGGACGCGCGTGCAGGTCGAGGTGACGTCCGACCCGGCGCGCGTGGCGAGCGCCGACCGCGTCGTGTTTCCAGGCCAGGGTGCAATGCCCGATTGCATGCGCGAGATGGAGGCCCGCGGGCTGCGCCCGGCGGTGGTCGAGGCCAGCCGCCGGCGGCCCTTTCTCGGGATCTGCATCGGGCTTCAGATGCTCTTCGAGCGCAGCGACGAGGGGGGCGTGGCGGGCCTGGGCCTGCTCGCGGGGACCGTGCGACGTTTCCCCGAGTCGGCGATGACGGATCGGCAGGGGTGGAAGCTGAAGGTGCCCCACATGGGGTGGAACCGGGTCAGACAGGCGAGACGGCACCCGATGTGGTCCGGTTTGCAGGACGGAAGCCATTTCTATTTTGTCCACAGCTATTTCCCGTGTCCCGCCGAGGAAGGCCTTGTCCAGGGGACGACGGAATACGGCGTCCCCTTTACCTGCGCGGTGGCACGGGATAATATTTTTGCGGTACAGTTCCACCCAGAAAAAAGCGCCGCTGCCGGCTTGCGGCTCCTCGCCAATTTCCTCAATTGGAATCCCTGAAACTTATTATTCGCGGCCTCCGCATGTGTCCGGAGCCGTGCTTCTCTTCCCGACTCGATGCTGATCATTCCGGCGCTTGACATCAAGGACGGACATTGCGTCCGCCTGAAACAGGGAAAGATGAGCGAGACCACGGTGTTCTCCGAGGACCCCGTGGGCATGGCGAAGCATTGGCAATCCGAAGGGGCCCGGCGCCTGCACCTGATCGACCTAAACGGGGCTGCCGCGGGCAAGCCGAAGAACGAAGGCGTCATCCGCGCCATACTGAAGGCGGTGGGCGATTCGCTCCCCGTGCAGCTGGGCGGCGGAATCCGCGACCTCGATACCATCGAGCATTACCTCGATTTGGGCGTGAGTTTTGTGATCATCGGCACGGCTGCGGTCAAGAATCCGGGCTTTCTGCAGGACGCCTGCACCGCTTTCTCCGGACATGTCATCGTCGCGCTCGATGCGAAGGACGGGAAGGTGGCCGTGGAGGGATGGTCGAAAATGACAGGCCATGCCGTGGTCGACCTCGCGAAGAAGTTCCAGGACTACGGGGTCGAAGCCATCATCTATACCGACATCGGCCGCGACGGCATGCTGACCGGAGTCAACATCGACGCCACGCGGAAGCTCGCCCACGAGCTGCGCGTGCCCGTCATCGCGAGCGGCGGGCTGACCGGCCTCGAGGACATCCAGGCACTGTGCAAAGCGGAGTCTGAAGGCATCACCGGAGTGGTCACCGGCCGCGCCATCTACCAGGGGACGCTCGATTTCAAGAAGGCCCAGGCCGAGGCCGACAAGCACGGCAAGAAGCCGGAATGAGTCTGAGGGGCTGAGGACAGGGTCGCGCCCGCGGACAGCCTCTCCCCGAATCCTGAAACCTCGATCCTGGATAGCATGCTGGCGAAGCGGATCATTCCTTGTCTTGACGTCGACCGCGGACGCGTCGTGAAAGGAGTCAACTTCGCCGGGCTCAAGGACGCGGGAGATCCGGTCGAGATCGCGCGACGCTACGACGAGCAGGGCGCCGACGAGCTAGCTTTTCTCGACATCACGGCAAGCTCGGAGGAGCGCGACCTCATCCTGCACGTCGTCGAGGACGTCGCGGCGCAGGTGTTCATTCCTCTCACGGTGGGCGGCGGGGTGCGCAAGGTGGAGGACGTCCGGCGCCTGCTCAACGCCGGGGCCGACAAAGTCTCGATCAACACTGCGGCCGTGCTGACCCCGCAGCTCGTCGCCGATTCTTCGGCACGCTACGGAGCGCAATGCATCGTCGTTGCCATCGACGCCAAACGCGTCGATCCGGAACGCCGGCCCTCCTCCGCGCCTGCGCCTGCCTGGGAAGTGTTTACGCACGGGGGGCGCCGAGGGACTGGACTGGACGCGGTCGAATGGGCGCGTACAATGGAACAGCGCGGGGCCGGCGAGATTCTCCTGACCAGCATGGATCGTGACGGCACGCGCAAGGGTTTCGATCTCGCGCTCACCCGGGCGGTGGCCGAGGCGGTGGGCATACCGGTGATCGCGAGCGGTGGCGTCGGGAAGCTCGATCATCTGGCCGAGGGTGTGCTCGAAGGCCGCGCCGATGCGGTTCTCGCGGCGAGCATTTTCCATTTCGGCGAATTTACCGTGAAGGAAGCCAAGCAGCACATGGCGAAGCGCGGCATTGAGGTGAGACTTTGAGCCGGCGGAAGAGATGGCTGAGGACTGGCTGGACCGTGTGAAGTGGGGCAGCGACGGGCTGGTGCCGGCGATCGCCCAGGAATTGTCCACGAACGCGATCCTGACGCTTGCGTGGATGAACCGGGAGTCGCTCGCGAAAACGGTCGCAAGCGGTGAGGCGCACTACTGGTCGCGTTCCCGCGGGCGTCTGTGGAAGAAAGGCGAGCAGTCCGGCCATGTGCAGAAGGTTCGCGAGGTCCGGCTCGATTGCGATGATGATGTCGTGCTGCTCAAGGTGGAACAGGGCGGCGGCATCGCCTGCCACACCGGAAGGCACAGCTGTTTTTTCCAGCGGCTAGAAAACGGAAAATGGGAGGCCGTCGAGCCCGTGATCAGGGACCCGAAGGAAATCTACAGAAAATGAGCGATATTCTCGAGCGGCTGGCCGACGTGGTGGAAAACCGGAAGGCGGGTGACCCGCAGACCTCGTATGTGTCGCGGCTGTTCGAGGGCGGACCGGACGCCATCCTCAAGAAGATCGGGGAAGAGGCCACCGAGACGGTCATGGCCGCCAAGGACGGTGACCGGCTTCGCATCGTGAGGGAAACCGCTGACCTGTGGTTTCATTGCCTCGTCATGCTCGCGCAATACGGACTGCGGCCCGCGGACGTTCTTGCCGAGCTGCGCCGGCGGGAGGGAATTTCCGGAATCGACGAGAAAGCGGCGCGGGCGCATGACAAGCGGGTTCGGGCCGAGCGGAAATAGGAACGGAAATGAGCGCCGCCGACTGCATTTTCTGCAGGATCATCAAGGGAGAAATCCCGAGCAGGAAGGTCTACGAAGACGCTGATGTCTTCGCCTTTCACGATATCCATCCCCTCGCCCCGGTGCATTTCATGATCGTCCCCAAGGCGCACATCCCTTCGCTCGCAGAGTGCGACGCGAGCCACCAGCCCGTACTGGGCAAGATTCTCGGGCTGGCTCCGCGCCTTGCGCGCGAGCAGGGCTCGCCTGACGGTTTTCGCACGATCATCAATACCGGTCGTATCGGCCGGCAGGAGGTGTATCATTTGCACGTGCATGTCATCGGCGGCCCCGACGTTCTGGGCGCGATGCTGAAACGCAATTGAAGGAGCATTTATGGGTACCTGGAGCATATGGCACTGGTTGATCGTGCTTCTGATCGTCCTGCTCGTGTTCGGCACCAAGAAACTGCGCAACATTGGCACCGATCTGGGCGGAGCGGTGCGCGGTTTCAAGGACGGCATGAAGGAATCGTCTGCGGACAAGGCCGGCGAAGGCGGACCTTCCCCCCAGGTGACGGGCCGCACGATCGAGGCCGAGGTCAAGGACAAGACCAAGACCTGAATCGGCCTTCGGGCGAATTGAGGATGCCGGGCGTGGTCCCGGCTTCTTTTTTTAACGACTTGGATTCTTCCATCCCGCGTGTTTGACGTCGGCTTTTCGGAACTGATGGTGATCGCCGTGGTGGCGCTCATCGTCATCGGCCCGGAGCGGCTTCCTCGTGTTGCGCGCACGCTGGGACACCTGTTCGGGCGGCTGCAGCGCTACGTCAACGACGTGAAAGCCGACATCGCCCGCGAGATGGAGCTCGACGAGCTGCGCAAGTTCAAGAGCAGCTTCGAGGATGCGGCGCGCGGATTCGAAAGCGCAGCCCAGAACGTACAGAGCGAGGTGAGCAAGACGGAAAGCGAGCTCAACGCACTGGCGGCGAGCACGGATCCGGCGGCGCCCGCACCGGCCGGGGACAAGCCCGATCCCGGACCGGCAGCCGGCGAAGCGCCGGGGAGCCCCGGCGAGGCGCATTCCGGGCCCGGCAGCGACGCCCATCCGCGGCAGAAGACCGCCGCCTGATCCGCAGGCAGCGGATGAGCACCCAGGACACCTTCATCTCCCATCTGGTCGAGCTGCGCGACCGGCTGCTGCGAGCGATTCTCGCGGTCATCGTGGTGTTCCTGTGCCTGTTTCCGTGGGCGAGAGAGCTCTACGCGTTTCTCGCCAAGCCGCTCCTCGCGGTGCTTCCCGTCGGCGGCCAGATGATCGCAACGGACGTGGTTGGCGTTTTCCTGGTTCCCGTGAAAGTGGCATTCCTGGTCGCGTTCCTCATTGCGCTGCCCTACGTTCTGTATCAGACCTGGGCATTCGTGGCTCCCGGCCTGTACGCGCACGAGAAGCGCCTGGTGCTGCCGCTGGTGGCCGCAAGTTCCGTGCTTTTTGTCCTGGGAATGGCCTTTGCCTATTTCCTGGTGTTCCCGGTCGTCTTCAAGTTCATGGCGTCGATCGCTCCAGAAGGCGTCGCCTGGATGACGGATATCGACAAATACCTCTCGTTCGTGCTCACCACTTTCGTCGCATTCGGGGTCACGTTCGAAGTCCCGGTTGTGGTGGTGGTCCTGGTGCATGTTGGGCTGATCTCCATACAGAAGCTCAAGGAGATACGCCCCTACGTGATCGTCGGTGCTTTCGTCGTCGGCGCCATCTTCACGCCGCCCGACGTGCTTTCGCAGGTGATGCTTGCGGTTCCACTGTGGTTTCTCTACGAACTTGGCATTCTGGTTGCGCGCTTGGTTGCCAAGCCGGCCGGAACGCAACCCGGGGCCGACGAGCCGGAGAAGGGGATGGATCGCTCGGAGGCCGAGCAGAAGTAGGGCTCAGGGGTGTGCGGTTCAGCGTCGCCGCTGCTGGGTAGGCCGTTTCCCGACCATCACCTGCACTTCCAATTCCTTGTTGCTGCGCTGTAGCCGGATCGACGCGGGCTTGCCCGGCACGAGGGCCGCCACGAGGTTCAGCATCGAGTTCGGGTCCCTGACCGGCTTGCCTTCGATCTCGAGAAGTATGTCGCCCGGCTTCACGCCGGCGCGATCGGCGGGTCCGCCGGAGAGGATTCCGGCGATCAGCACGCCAGTGGCGGAGCCTAGGCGGAACGAATCTGCAATTTCCGGCGTGATCTCCTGCGCTTCCACTCCGATCCAGCCTCGCGTCACGCTGCCGGTCTGGATGATCTGCTCCATGATGCGCCGGGCGCTCGAGGCCGGTATGGCGAAGCCGATGCCGAGCGAACCTCCCGAGCGCGAGTAGATCGCGGTGTTGATGCCGACGAGGTTGCCCGCCGTGTCGATGAGGGCTCCGCCCGAATTGCCGGGATTGATCGCGGCGTCGGTCTGGATGAAGTTCTCGAAGGTATTGATGCCGAGATGACTGCGCCCGAGCGCCGACACAATTCCCATGGTCACGGTCTGACCGACGCCGAACGGGTTGCCGATTGCAAGAACCACGTCCCCCACGCGTAGCGCGTCGCCGTCGCCGAAGACGATGGCAGGAAGCTGCGCGCCCTCGACCTGCAGCACCGCGATGTCGATTTCCGGGTCCGAGCCGACTGCCTTGGCCTTGAGTTTCCTGCCGTCGGTGAGCGCCACCTCGATCTCGTCGGCCCCCTCCACGACATGATGATTGGTGAGGACGTATCCCTTCGGGCTGACGATTACGCCCGAGCCCAGGCTCGTCACGCGCTGTGATTCTTCCTCCAATCGATTGCCGAAAAACTGCCGGAACAAGGGGTCGTCCAGGAAAGGGTGACGCGGCGTCTTGATTTCCTTGCTGGTGAAGATGCTCACCACCGCGGGCACGGCCTTTCTGACCGCATCGCTGTAGGACGCTGCGCGCGGGGGAACCGCGGCCGAGCCGGTGGTTGCCTGGCGCAGCTCTACAACCTGCGGCTCGCCGATGGGGCGGCCGAGCCATTCGGGTTTGAGGGTGGCAATCACGAACAGAGCGCTGACGGCGACTGTCGCCGTCTGAGCGAAGATGAGCCAAATTTTGCGCATGGATTTCTTGTCAGAACCGCGTCTGGGGATGCCGAGATCTGTCAGGCTTTGCGCCGATCGATGCTCGGGCGCGGCTTTCCCTGTATCTCGATTATTCCCTAAACGTCCGGTGCGCGAAACCTCCGCAGTCAAATCTCTTCCCGACCGATCGGCAACTTCGCCGGCGCGTCTTCACCGGTCCCGCGCGGGGTCCGTCTCCAGCGAGGGCAAGGGCGAATTTTCATCCAAATCAACGAATTGCGCTGAAAAATTTGGCTCGGGCGCAGGGCTTTCGGTATAATCGTCCCTTTTTTCGACCTCCTCCCGCGAAGTCCCCCTCATGAGCGATCGCCCGGACATCAATCGTAAACGCCGCACCATCGTCATCGCGAGTGCCTGCACGGGAGGTGCGGCCGCGGTCGCCACCGCCGTTCCCTTTGTCGCCTCGATGCTCCCCTCGGAGCGCGCCGAAGCGCTCGGCGCGCCCGTCGAGGCCGACATCAGCCAGCTTGCCCCGGGAGAGAAGATGACCGTCGAGTGGCGCGGCCAGCCTGTGTGGATCGTCCGCCGCACCAAGGAGATGCTCGAAGGGATCAGGAAGGCCGACGGCAAAGTCGCCGACCCAAATAGCGAGCGCAAGAAGGCAGAGCTGACGCCCGTGTACGCGCGCAATGAATTCCGCTCGATCAAGCCTGAATACCTGGTTGTGGTCGGGATCTGCACGCACCTGGGATGTTCTCCGCAGGACCGGTTCAGAGCCGAGCCCGAGGCGTTCGCGAGCGACTGGAGCGGCGGCTTCTACTGCCCCTGCCACGGGTCGCTGTTCGACCTTGCCGGCCGCGTATACAAGAACAAGCCGGCGCCGGACAACCTGCGGGTGCCCCCCTACACGTATCTCTCCGACTCAAGAATCCTGATCGGCGAGGACAAGAAAGGAGCCTAGCGCATGGCCGCTGCCGAGAAGCAAGCTGTGACAGGCGCGGGTCCCCTGAACGGGGTGCTCACCTGGATCGATCAGCGTTTCCCGCTGATGGAAACCTGGCGCGCGCACCTCTCGGAGTACTACGCGCCGAAGAACTTCAATTTCTGGTACTACTTCGGCTCGCTCGCCATGCTCGTGCTGGTGATCCAGATCGTCACCGGTATTTTCCTCACCATGAACTACAAGCCGGACGCCGCCCAGGCGTTCGCCTCGGTCGAGTACATCATGCGCGAAGTCCCCTGGGGCTGGTGGATCCGCTACATGCACTCGACCGGCGCCTCGGCGTTCTTCATCTGCGTCTATCTGCACATGTTCCGCGGCCTCCTCTACGGCTCGTACCGCAGGCCGCGCGAGCTCCTGTGGATCTTCGGCATGCTGATATTCCTGTGTCTCATGGGGGAGGCCTTCTTCGGGTACCTCCTTCCCTGGGGACAGATGTCCTACTGGGGCGCGCAGGTCATCGTCAACCTCTTCGACGCGATTCCGATCATCGGACCGAGCCTCGCGATCTGGATCCGGGGCGATTTCGTCGTGTCGGATGCGACGCTCAACCGCTTCTTCGCCTTTCACGTGATCGCCGTGCCGCTCGTGCTTCTCCTGCTCGTGGCAGCGCACCTGCTCGCTCTGCACGAGGTCGGCTCGAACAATCCGGACGGGGTAGAAATCAAGAAAGCCAAGGACCCCAAGACCGGCAGGCCCCTGGACGGCATTCCCTTCCATCCGTACTACACGGTGAAGGACGCTTTCGGCGCCGTCGTCTTCCTCTCCGTGTTTTCGGTCATCGTGTTCTTCGCGCCCGAGGTGGGCGGCTATTTTCTGGAAAACAATAACTTCATCCCGGCCGATCCCCTAAAGACGCCCCCGCACATCGCGCCGGTCTGGTACTTCACGCCGTACTATTCGATCCTGCGCGCGACCACGGAAAACTTCATATGGGTGCTCGCCTTTGGCGTCATCGCCATGGCGATCCTCGTGATTTGGACCGTGAAGAACCCGCGGGTACGGATCGGCGTTGGCGTGCTCGGGCTCTTGTTGCTCGGCGGTCTGTACTATTTC
>Ga0187773_10000159_pt1 | contig 29319 bp, 35 predicted proteins | sample 0216_BV02_MP05_1_FD_133133 | JGI IMG/M metagenome (GOLD analysis project Ga0187773, IMG submission 133133) | Tropical peat soil microbial communities from peatlands in Department of Meta, Colombia - 0216_BV02_MP05_10_MG | ecosystem: Environmental > Terrestrial > Soil > Wetlands > Peat | place...
ACCCCCCCCGCAACCACCCACCAGCGCGGACGGTCCAACAACTGCCGTTAGCCCGGTCAGCATTACGAAACGGCGCCGGCGCGGCGATTCCACGTTCATCAATTGATCAGCAGGATAAGGGTCAGGTCACAATAGCACGCTTGAACCCGAATTTGGACTGACGAAATGCTTACTGCTAGCACCCCGAGCAGGGTGCCACTAGGCGCTTTGGTGCCCGGGGCCGGACTCGAACCGGCATGCCGGAATTACCCGGCGAGGGATTTTAAGTCCCTTGTGTCTACCAGTTTCACCACCCGGGCAGCAGACGTCACGAGAGGGTGTCGGGAAGGAATTGGAGGCGGGGGTCGGAATCGAACCGGCGTCCACGGCTTTGCAGGCCGCTGCATGACCACTCTGCCACCCCGCCGTGTCTCGAGACCAGTAACGGATGGTCACGCCGTTTCTCGGGAATCTGGAGCGGGAGACGAGTCTCGAACTCGCGACCTTAACCTTGGCAAGGTTACGCTCTACCAACTGAGCTACTCCCGCGCGGACGGCAAATTCTACGGACCACTCCCCCTGCGGTCAAGCCGGCGACGGTCCCCGGGCGCCCGCGGCGCCAGGGCGAGCTTGAGGTAGTAGAGCATCGAAACGAGAGTCAGCAAAGCCGCCAGGTAAATCAGCCACGTGCCCACCCGCTGCGGATCGAGAACCCCGAGCCGGTTGTGGAAGAGCAGCAAGGGAATCGCAATCATCTGCGAGATGGTCTTAACCTTGCCCAGAACGTTTACCGCCACGCTCTTGGCTTGTCCGCTCTTGGCCATCCATTCGCGAAGCGCCGAGATTGCGATCTCGCGGCCAATGATGACCATGGCGACGATCGCGTTGACCCGCCCCAGTTCCACCAGCACGATCAGGGCGGCAGCCACCATCAGCTTGTCGGCGACGGGGTCGAGAAACGCGCCGAAGGCGGACATCTGGTTAAGGCGCCGCGCAAGGTAACCGTCAAGCCAGTCGGTCACGGCCGCGGCCCCGAACATCGCGGCGGCGACGAGATTGCGGTGCCAGTCGCTCATCCACTCCTCGGGAACGTAGAAGACCCCCACGACCAGCGGGATCATCAGGATGCGCAGCCACGTGAGGATGTTAGGAACGTTAAGCGGCATGAAGCTCCTGATAGATCTTTTCGGCCAGAGTACGGCTGATGCCCTCGACCTGGGCAAGGTCCTCGATGCTGGCGCCCAGCACGCCGCGCAGGCCGCCGAAGCGCGTCAGCAGCTGCTTGCGGCGCTTCACGCCGATGCCGGCGATGCCCTCAAGCGTCGAGGTCGTTCGGCGCCTTCCGCGGCGCGCCCTATGGCCGGCCACCGCGAATCGATGCGCCTCATCGCGAATCCTCTGGATCAGGTGCAGCCCGGCATTGTCGGGCGCCAGGATTACCCGTCGATCGCCGACCCAAAGTTCCTCGAGGCCGGGCTTTCTCTCGGGTCCCTTCGCGATGCCCACGAGCACGAATTCCGAGAGGCCCGCTTCCGCGAGTGCCTCCTTCGCCGCATTGACCTGCCCCTTTCCCCCGTCGATGAGAATCAGATCCGGCGCGACCCCCTCGCCGCCCGCGATCTTCCCGTAGCGGCGCGCCAGGGCCTGGCCGAGGGCTCCGTAATCGTCCCCGGGCGTCACGCCTTCGATGTTGTAACGACGATACTCGCCGTGCCGCATGTCCATGCCATCGTAGACCACGCACGCCGCCACCGTCGCCTCACCCATGGTGTGACTGACATCGAAGCACTCAATTCGTTGCACGGTATCGGGGACTCCAAGCGCCTCGCGCAGCGCCGCAAGGCGTGCACCCTGGGCGCTCTGCTCGGACAGCCGGGATTTCAGTGCATGCCGGGCATTCTGCTCTGCAAGGTCCAGCCAGGCACGGCGTTCGCCCAAGGCCCGCGTCACGATGCGCACCCTGTGATTCGCCTGTTCGCTGAGCATGGCCTCGAGAGAACCGGCCTCCATATCCTCTCCGACGACGAGGGCTTCAGGCACCGGTCGCTCCAGATAGTGCTGGGCGATGAATGCCGCGAGGACGTCCTTCGATTCACGTTCCTCGGCGTTGTGCGGGAAAAAACTGCGGTCGCCGAGCTGCCTGCCGCCGCGTACCATCATGAGATTGACGCACGTCACGCTCTGTTCCACGGCGAGGGCGATGATGTCCACATCGACCTCTGAGCCGGTATCGGCGTACTGACGCTGGCTGACCTTGACGAGCGAGCGGATCTGGTCGCGGCAGATCGCCGCTTCCTCGTAGCGCCGTGCCTCGGAAGCCTCATGCATCCGGGCTTGCAGGCGCTTGAGCGCTGCGTCGCTCCGACCTTCGAGATACAGCTGCGCACCCTGGACATCCTCCGCGTAAGCTGCCGCGGTCACGCGACCCACGCAAGGCGCGGTGCAGCGTCGTATCTGGTGCAGCAGGCACGGCCGCGATCGGTTCTCGAACACCGAATCCTCGCAGGTGCGAAGGCGGAATACCCGCTGCAGCAACTGGATGCTCTCTCGCACCGCGCCCGCGTGGGGGAACGGGCCGAAGTACCGGTGCGTCTTGTCCATGCCGCCCCGGTGGAACCCGAGGCGAGGGAATTCTCCGCCGCTGATCATGAGGTAGGGATACGACTTGTCGTCGCGGAACAGAATGTTGTACCGCGGCGTCATCGTCTTGATGAGGTTGTTCTCGAGGATCAAGGCCTCGGCTTCGGAACCCGTCACCGTGATTTCCACACGGGCCACCTGGCCCAGCATCATCGCGATGCGCGGCCCATGCTGGGTCTTCTGGAAGTAGGACGAGACGCGCTTCTTCAGATCGCGGGCCTTGCCGACGTAGAGCACCTCGTCCTGCGCTCCGATCATGCGGTACACGCCGGGCAGACACGGCAGCGTCGCCATGAGAGCCCGCGCGTCGAACGGCGCTGACCGTGACAATGCCCCAGTCGTGTCAGGCTGGGAGGCTGTGCTTCGGGGACTCATCAGGGCTGCGCAGGAAATGAACGATGGCGCGCATCACCGATTCAAAGCTCGAGACGGTGAGCCGCTTGGTCTGCGTATTATAGCGGCTGCAATGGTAGCTATCGAAAAGCCTTGCCCGGCATGGCACAAGATCGTGCACGGCATGGTGCGCAAAGCGATATCGGCTTTGTGGAAGCCCAGATGCCATCAGCACGGCGCGATGGGCGACGGTACCGAGCGCGAGAATCGCGTGCGGTCGCACTACCGCGATCTCCTCGGCGAGATAGTGATTGCAGCGTCTGATCTCCTCGGGCAAAGGCCTATTCTGCGGCGGCAGGCATTTCACCGCGTTGGTCACTCTGCAGCCGGTCAGCTTCAGTCCGTCATCAGCGCGATCCGAGCCGCCCTGGTTGGCGAAGCCGAACTTGTGCAGCGTCCGATACAGCAGGATGCCCGCGTAGTCTCCGGTAAACGGCCGCCCGGTACGGTTGGCGCCGTGCATGCCGGGCGCGAGCCCCACGACCAGCAATTCCGCGCGCGAGGGACCGAATGACGGAACCGGTCGCGCGTGGTATCCGGGGTGCTCCTTCCTGATCCGTTCCAGGAACTTTGCAAGCCGCGGGCAGTCCCGACAGGCGGGGTCGTAGCCAGGCTGTGGAATGGATTTCGTCACAGCGTGGTTTTGTTATAGAATCTCGCCCTTTTCAGCGCATCGAATCATGGCGAAAGTACTGGCTACTGAAATCCGCGTCGGACACCTGCTCGAGTGGGAAAAGCGCATCTGGCGCGTGCTCAAATGCTATCACGTGCACGTCGGCGGCCGCGGCGGCGCCTTCATGCAGGTCGAGATGAAAGACATCGACACCGGCACCAAGACCAACCAGCGCATCCGCACCGAGGAAAAAGTGGAGCGTGCCTTCGTCGAGCCGCGCGAGATGCAGTTCCTCTACCACGACGGCACGGGCTATGTGTTCATGGACAAGGAAAACTACGAGCAGCTGACGCTTTCCGAGGACATGCTCGAGGGCCTGAGCGGCTACCTCCTCCCCAATACCGACGTGCAGGTCGTGTTCCACAACGACCGGCCCATCGGCGTCGAGTTGCCGCCCTCGGTGGTCCTGACGGTCGTGGACGTCGAGCCGGGCATCAAGAACGCCACCGCGACAACCTCCTTCAAGCAGGCCAAGACTGAAACAGGTCTCGTGGTGCAGGTGCCGCCGTTCGTCAACAACGGCGAAAAAATCAAGGTGAACACGAACGACGGCGCGTACATCGAGCGGGTCTAGCCGGAGCGTGCAGCCGCTCGCGCTCAGGCGCGACCGGGGGTCATCGCCTTCCTCAGCCCACCGCCCTCTTCACGAGCGCGGCAATCCTATTCTCTTCGGCGGCAGTCAGCTCGGTCAGCGCGAAGGAGGTTGACCACATGCGGCCCTCGTCCAGCTTCGCCTTGTCGCTGAAGCCGAGCGTTGCGTATCGCGCCTTGAACTTCTGCGCGGCCTGGAAGAAACAGACGACCTGGTCGTCCCTGGCGTAGGCGGGCATGCCATACCATGTCTTCGCCGAGAGAGCCGGCGCGTTGGCCTTGATGATGGCATGGACCCGCTCGGCCATGACGCGATCCGGCGTCTGCATTGCCGCAATCTTCGCGAGCACCTCGCGCTCCCCGTCCGCCTTCCCGCGCGCGCCCGCCTTGAGCTCCCGGGCGCGCTCCTTCATCGCGGCCCGTTCCTCCTCGGTGAATCCACTGGCGGACTTCTGCGCACCCTTCTTTACCCCTTTTCTCTCAACCATTGCGAAGCGCCTCCTGAACCCGATTCTGCACTCGACGATTTCATTCGCTCATCAGTCGCGCACAACGTTCGCGCTGCCGCCCTGCCCGGCCCTACACCACGTGATCCGGCGCCAGCTCGCACGGATGCGCGCCGGTCTCGACCTGGATGGTCGGGTGCTGGACGCCGAATTTCTCCCGCAGCTCGGCGCAGACGCTCGTCATGAAGCCGTCCCCCGGGTGTCCGGAAGGCATGACGAGGTGGACGGTGAGCGCGGTCTCGGTGGTGCTCATCGCCCACACGTGCAGGTCGTGGACTTCGCCGACGCCGGGCAGTTTCTCCAGGTACGCCCTCAGTTTCGCCGGGTCGATGTGGCCGGGCACGGCGTTCAGCGCGAGCGCCGCCGAATCGCGCAGCAGCCCCCAGGTGCTGGCGACGATCACCACCGCGATGAAAAGGCCCACGAGCGGATCGAGCCAGAGCCATCCGGTGAAGACGATCCCGATCCCTGCCACCGCCACTCCGAGCGACACCGCGGCATCGCCCGCCATGTGCAGGAACGCGCCGCGCATGTTGATGTCCCGCCGCCGGTCGCGCGCGAAGAGCATCGCGCTCGCACCGTTGACCGCGATCCCCGCGAGCGCGACCCAGATCAGGGTCTGCCCCGCGACCGCCCCCGGCGCCGCCAGCCGCTGGATCGCTTCCCAGGCGAGGCCGCCGGTGACGACCAGGAGCAGCGCCGCGTTCAGAAGCGCCGCGAGGATGGAGGAGCTGCGAAAGCCGTAGGTGAAGCGCTGCGTAGGCCCGCGCCGCGCGAGGGTGCTCGCCCCCCAGGCGAGGGCGAGCGCCAGGACATCGGAGAGGTTGTGGCCCGCGTCGGCGAGGAGCGCCAGCGAATGCGCGAGCACGCCGTACACCGCCTCGACCACGACGAAGCCGAGGTTGAGGACGATGCCGATCGCAAAGGCGCGGTTGTAGCTTTGCGGATGCTGGTGGTCGTGGTGATGGGGGTGATCGTGCGCCATGTTCACGCCGCCGCCTCGCGGATCGCGGCGACCGCGGAAGCATAGCGCCGATCGGGGCTCGGGGGCTTTCCCCGGCCCCGCATGCGCTCGGCCCTTGCGGGGTCGAGGCCCCGGCCCTCGAGGGACTCGAGGAGCCCGTCCGCTTCCTCGGGCCGGTTGCAGAGGAGCACCATGTCGCAGCCCGCCTCCAGCGCCGCCCGGGCGCGCTCCTTCATCCCGCCCGCGACGCTCGCCCCTTCCATCGAGAGATCGTCGCTGAAGATCAGCCCGCCGAATCCGAGCCGATCGCGCAGGATGTCCTTCAGCCACACGCTCGAGAAGCCCGCGGGCTGCGAATCCACCGCCGGATAGAGCACGTGCGCGGGCATCACCCCCGCGAGGCCGCGCGCGATCAGCTCGCGGTAGGGGGCAAGGTCGGCCGCCTCGATCTCGGCGAGCGGCCGCTCGTCCACCGGAATCTCGCTGTGCGAGTCTCCCCTCGCGTAGCCATGCCCGGGGAAATGCTTGCCCACCCCCGCCACCCCGCCCGCGCTCAAGCCCGCGACGAAGGCGCCGGCGAGCGCAGCGATCGCGGCGGGCTCGTCCGAAAACGCGCGGTCGCCGATCACGCCGCTTGCGCCGAAGTCCACGTCCAGCACGGGCGCGAAGCTGAAGTCGATCCCGTGGAAGCGCAGCTCGACCGCGATGACGTAGCCGATCTGCTCGGCGAAGGTCTGCGCCCGGGCGGGGTCTTGCTCGAAGCGCTCCCCGAGCGAGCGCATCGTCGGAATGCGCGTGAATCCCTGCTGGAAGCGCTGCACCCGCCCGCCCTCGTGGTCCACGGCGATGAGAAGCCCGGCCCGTGTCGCGCGGATCGCGCCGGTCAGCTCCTTGAGCTGGCGCGGCGACTCGAAATTGCGGGCAAAGAGGATCACGCCTCCGGCCGCTGGCTGGACGAGGCGTTCTCTTTCTTCCGCGGTCAGATCGAATCCCGCGAGATCGAGCATCACGGGACCGGGCCTCATTTGCGCTTCGCCGTTCCTTCCACCACCACGAACGCGCAGGCCATGCCGACTTCGTCCGTGATCGAAACGAACACGTTCTCGACCCCGCGCCGCTCGAGGAAGGCGGCGAGCGGCTGCGAGAATCCGAGCGAGGGCTTCCCCGAGCGGGCGTTTTCCACCCAGACGTTGTGCCAGTTCACCGGATAGTGGATTCCCGTGCCGAGCGCCTTCGAGAACGCTTCCTTGGCGGCAAAACGCTTGGCGAGGTAGGCCGCCGGTTTTCGATGGCGGCGAAATCGCTGCAACTCGGAGTCGACCAGGACCCGCGCGGCGAACCTTTCCCCAAAACGCTCGAGCGCTCGCTCGACGCGGGCGATTTCGCACAGGTCCGTCCCGATGCCGAGAATCAATTCACTTCTCCCCGGTCGTTCCGCGCTGGATTGCCTCCAGGTACTGGCGCACCGCCTCCGCCAGTCCCAGCTCGATCGCGTCCGCAATCAGTGCATGCCCGATCGACACTTCGAGTATTCCCGGGACGGCGCGAAGGAACGAGGGGAGGTTGTCGCGGTTGAGATCGTGTCCCGCATTGACGCCCAGGCCGGCTCGCTGCGCGGCGCCGGCTGCCTGCGCATAGCGGCCGAGCACCCTGCCCTCCTCGCCTGTCCCAAAGGCACGCGCGTAGGGTTCGGTGTAGAGCTCGACGCGGTCGGCACCCATGTCCCTTGCCGCCTGCATGGACTCTGCGACGGGGTCCATGAAGAGGCTGACCCGCACGCCGAGGGACCGGAGCTCTTCGATCACCGGCTTGAGCTTTGCCCGATCTCCCGGAAGATCCCACCCGTGATCCGAGGTAAAGGCCCCGGTCTCGTCCGGAACCAGCGTGCACTGCTGCGGCATCACGTCGCGCACGAATTCGAGCAGGCGATGAAACGGGTTCCCTTCGATGTTGAACTCCTTGCCCGGGCGGCCGCGAAGGAGCGCCGCGAGCTCTCGGACGTCGTGCGCGCGCACGTGCCGCCCGTCAGGACGCGGATGGACTGTAATACCGTGTGCCCCCGCATCCAGGGCGAGGTGCGCCGCCCGCGCCACGCTTGGAATACCGACCGTGCGCGTATTGCGCAGGAGCGCGACCTTGTTGAGATTGACGCTGAGCACAGTCATGCGGTGAATGCAGCGCTACAACGCAAGCAGGTCCCTGAAGACCTGCCGGCTCTTGAGAGGCCTGTACTCGAGGCGGTGGTTGATGAGCACGCGCATCAGCGCTTTCGCCTGCTGCTGCGTCCGGGGATCCGTATAGTCGTCGCGAGCCATGTCCAGCAGCGTTCGTCCGGACACCAGCGGTTCCGTTCCCGACCCCCCCGCCTCGATCGGCCCTCGTTCCGGATCGTAGCGGTAGGTCCTTGCAGGATCGACCTCGGCACCGCTGGCTCCGTCCCGCTCCAGAATCATTGCGTACCCAAGTTCCTTCAACAGAGATTTCTCGAACGAGCGCAGTGCCGGGGCCGAGTCGGCCTCCGAAGCGAGCCTGCCAAGCGTATCGCGATAACAGCCGAACAGGGCGTCGTGCGGATCCTCCTTGGGCAAGAGGCGAAGCAGGAGTTCGTTCAGATAAAAGCCGCAAAGGAGCGCCTCGCCGTGCAGAAAAGGCTGCCCCCCCGTCCATTCAGCGCGCGCGAGCGTCCGCACTTCGCCCCTGCCGAACCAGGACAGCGAGAGCGGCTGGAACGCAAGCAGAACCCCCCGCAAGGTCGAGCGCGGGCTGCGCACTCCCCGCGCCACCATGGAGACCCGTCCGTAGCCGCGGGTGAGGACCTCGAGCAAGAGGCTCGTTTCCCGATAGGCGCGGCTGTGAAGAATGAAGCCCTCGCGGCTCTCCTGTCGATTCCGCTCAACCATGGCCGAACCGCTTCACGCTCGCCTCATCTTCGGTCCAGCCGCGCCGCACCTTGACCCAAGTCTCCAGATAGACCTTGCCGCCAAACAGTTTCTCCATGTCCAGCCGCGCAGCCGTTGCGATCTGCTTCAACTTTGTCCCATGCGAGCCGATGATGATCGCCTTGTGGCCCTCCTTTTCCACCACGATCGATGCGTGGATGCGCCGCAGCTGTCCTCGTTCCTCAAATTTTTCTATCTCCACGCATGCGCCGTAGGGCAGCTCCTCTCCGAGCAGGCGAAAGAGCTTTTCCCGGATCAGCTCGGACGCGAGAAAGCGCTCGTCTCGGTCCGTCAACTCGTCTTCCGGATAGATTGCGGGCTGTTCGGGCAGGAAGCGTTCGAGCGCTCGCATCAGCTCGTCCAGCCCCTTGCGCCGGCGTGCGCTGACCGGAACGATTTCCGCGAACTCAGCTTCCTTCGCCGCCGCCTTGAGGAACGGCAACAGGGCCTCGGGGCGGCTGGTGTCGATCTTGTTGACCACGAGAACGAGGGGCAGGCCCGACGGGACCAGCCCGAGCAGCGACCGATCTTCGGATCCAAGATGCCCTGCCTCGACGACCAAGGCGGCCACATCGACTTCATCCAGGCTTGCGCGGGTCGCGCGATTCATCGCCCGGTTGAGCGCACTGCCGTACCGCCTCTGGAAGCCCGGAGTATCGACGAATATGAACTGGGCCCCCTCCGTGGTGCGAACGCCGCGGAGGGCGTGGCGTGTCGTCTGCGGCTTGCGCGAGGTGATGCTGAGTTTCTGTCCCAGAAGAGCGTTGAGCAGGGTGGACTTGCCGACATTGGGACGCCCAATCAGCGCGATCGACCCGCTCCGGAAAGACCTCCGACTCACTACTCGCCCTTGATCAGTCCTTCCCTAGCGCCGGAGCTGCTCGAACGCGCGCGAAGCGGCTTCCTGCTCGGCGCTTCTCCGGCTGCTGCCACTTCCCTTGGTTCGCACCGAGAGCTCCGGGATTGCGCACTCCACCTCGAAATTCTGGCTGTGCGCCGCCCCTTGGGTCGACACGACCGAGTACTGGGGGAGACCGATCCTCCTGGCCTGCAGAAGCTCCTGCAGGAGCGTCTTGGGGTCCTTGCCCAGGGTTCTGGGATCGAGCATCTCCAGCGCCGGCCGGTACAGGCGCAAGACGACATCCAAGGCTGCCGAAAACCCTCCATCGAGAAAAACGGCCCCGATGACTGCCTCGAGCGCATCAGCCAGGATTGAAGGACGGGCGAAACCGCCGCTTTTCAACTCGCCCTCCCCCAGCCGCAGGTGCTCCCCCAGGCTGAGCGCCTCGGCGATCTGGCGGAGGGACTCCTGGCGCACCAAATGCGCGCGAAGCCGGGACAGATCGCCTTCGGGGAGCCCGCCGAATTGCTCGAATAGATGGGCCGCGATGATGCAATTGAGGACGCTGTCACCCAAGAACTCCAGCCGTTCGTTGTGAGGAGTTCCGTAACTGCGGTGAGTGAGCGCCTGGGCGAGCAGTTCTGGCCGGGAAAAACCGTAGCCCAGGCGCTGACGCAACCGCTCCGGGTGCACGAGATTCTCTTCGGACTGCAGGGCGCTCACTCGGCGGCTGGGTGCGAAGTCAATTGTGGCTGCTGGCAGCAAAATCGATCACGACGCTGACGTTCGAAAACAGGCTGATCCGCTTCGGGTAGGCGAACGAGATGACCACCTCATTGCCCTCCTTGGTGACATCGAGATCCTTTCCGCTGATCACGTCGATGTCATCTATGGCCGCCCGCCGGTCAAATGCCTCGCGCACTTGCGCCACCGTGCCTCCCCCGATCGTTTCCGCGACCCCGACGATCGCCTTCTTCACCTTGTAGTATTCGATGTAGGCGGGAGCGATCTTCAGCCCACCGATCGCGAGGAACACGATGACGATGGCAGCGACCAGCATCCCGATGAGAGTTATGCCACGCTGAGCATTCATGACAGATGCGCTTTTCATTGAAATCCCCCAAAACGCCGCAGTTCGCTGAAATTAAACCAGATAAAAAAAGCCTTTCCGACGATGTTCTCGTCCGGAACGAAGCCCCACACGCGGCTGTCCGCCGAGTTGTCGCGATTGTCACCCATCATGAAATAGTGGCCCGGCGGCACAGTGCAGCTCACTCCCTCGTTATTGTAGTTACAATTTTCTCGGAACGGGAACGGCCGGGTAAACGGTATGGCCGCCGGGGCGTCATCCTCGATAAGAATCGCATGTTCCACGCTTCCAAGCTTTTCAAGATACTGCCGCGAGTAATGGATCCTTTCTCGATTCAGGTAATCGGGCATGGGCGTGCGCGGTTGTTCCACGCCGTTGACTAGAAGGCGCTTGCCTATGTATGAGATCCTGTCCCCGGGAGTGCCCACCACTCTCTTGATATAGTCGAGCGAGGGATCCTCCGGATACCGGAATACCATGACGTCACCCCGTTTCGGCTCGCCGACAGGGATGATCTTCTTGTTGATCAGCGGAATCCGGATGCCATAGGCAAACTTGTTGACCAAGATGAAATCTCCCACGACCAGCGTGGGTATCATCGAGCCCGAAGGAATCTTGAAGGGCTCTACCAGGAACGAGCGCAGCAGGAACACGATCAGGATAACCGGGAAGAAACTCTTCGGATACTCGATCCACCAGGGTTCCTTGTCCCCCTTGCGACGTTGTTTGCGGAAGTAGACGGCGTCGGCCAAGGCAAACGCGCCAGTCACGAGCAACAGGACGAAAAGTATCAGCGCGAAATTCATTTGTTCTCAACCTGGAGTATTGCAAGGAATGCCTCTTGTGGTATTTCCACCGTGCCCACCTGCTTCATTCTCTTCTTCCCCGCTTTCTGTTTCTCCAAGAGCTTTCTCTTTCGCGTGATGTCGCCCCCGTAGCACTTGGCCAGCACGTTCTTGCGCAGGGCCTTCACGGTTTCGCGCGCGATGATATGCGAGCCGATGGCGGCCTGCACGGCCACATCGAACATCTGACGTGGAATGAGCTCGCGCATGCGGGTAACCAGGTCTCTCCCCCGGTACTGCGCGTTCTCGCGATGAACCATGAGCGAGAGAGCGTCCACCCGCTCTCCGTTGATGAGGATATCGAGTTTCACCATGTCTGCAGCCCGGTATTCCTTGAACTCGTAATCGAGCGACGCGTAACCCCGGCTCGCTGATTTGAGCTTGTCAAAGAAATCCATGACAATTTCGTTCAACGGCATGTCGTAGGAGAGCGCGACCTGCCGACCGTGGTACTGCATGTTGCGCTGAACGCCGCGCTTCTGGGTACACAGCGTGATGATCGGCCCCACGTACTCCTGGGGCACGAAAATCGTCGCCTGGATGATTGGCTCGCGGACTTCCTCGATCTTCGACGCGTCCGGCATTTTCGCGGGGTTTTCGATCCGTGCTACCGAACCGTCGCGCAGCAATACCTCGTACACCACCGTCGGCGCGGTGGTCACCAGGTGCATGTCATATTCCCGTTCCAGACGTTCCTGCACGATGTCCATGTGCAGCAGGCCGAGAAAGCCGCAGCGAAATCCGAAGCCGAGGGCCTGTGAGGTCTCCGGCTCATAGCGCAAGGAAGCATCGTTCAGCTTGAGCTTCTCCAGCGCGTCGCGCAACGCTTCGTATTCGCTAGCCTCCACCGGATACAGGCCGGCAAAGACCTGAGGCTTGATCTCTTTGAACCCCGGCAGCGGCTCGGCGGCTGGCCGCTCGGCCGAGGTAATCGTATCGCCAACGCGGGCATGCTGGAGTTCCTTGACCCCGGCGATGACAAAACCCACCTCTCCCGCCGAGAGTCCTTCCCGGCTTTGCCCCTTGGGCGTGAAAACGCCCACCTGTTCGCACAGGTGCTGTGCGCGCGTGGACATGAGCAGCAGGCGGTCCTTCGGACGGATCTTCCCGTCCACCAAGCGCACGAGCATCACTACGCCGACGTAGTTGTCAAACCAAGAATCGATGATCAACGCCTTGAGCGGAGCTTCGGGATCGCCCGTGGGCGCCGGAATGCGATCTATTACGGCCTCAAGGACCGCCTCCACGCCCTCGCCGGTCTTGGCACTCGCGCGCAACGCATCCTGAGCGGGTATTCCGATGACGTCTTCGATCTCCTGGATCGCGCGCTCCGGATTCGCCGAGGGCAGATCGATCTTGTTGAGTACAGGTACGACCGTAACACCCTGCTCGATTGCCGTGTAACAGTTGGCGACTGTCTGGGCCTCTACGCCCTGGCTCGCATCGACCACCAGCAGAGCACCTTCGCACGCCGCGAGCGAACGGGACACCTCGTACGAAAAATCCACGTGCCCTGGCGTGTCGATCAGATTGAGGTTGTAGGTCCGGCCGTCGCGTGCGAGGTACTTCAGCGCCGCCGTCTGCGCCTTGATGGTAATGCCCCGCTCACGCTCCAGATCCATCGTATCGAGGACCTGCTCCGACATCTCGCGCTCGGATAGTCCGCCGCAGCGCTGAATGAAGCGATCTGCGAGCGTCGACTTGCCGTGATCGATATGGGCAATGATCGAGAAATTGCGAATGTGCTGCATTAAGAAGGCGTCGAATCGGTCAACAGCCGACAGAGTTCCCAGGCGCGATTATCGCAAGCCCCTGATCGAGTTCTCCCTTGCTCGTTCGAGCTGCGCTTTCCCGCGACACAACCCATACCTGTTCAGAGTTTCCTTGGGACGATTGCCTACGAAAAAGGGTGCCTTTCAGCACCCTTTGCCCGATTCCAAGGCTTTGAACTGTAGCGTATTTTGGAGAGGGATGCAGTGACTTCTGGAGGGCTGGCCTTCTAACCGGGGGCATTTTCGCCTTTGACCGTGACGAAGAGATTGCTCTCGCCGCGCCGCACGTGCAAGGTCATCGTCGAGTTGCGGTCGAGTTGCGCGAGCAGTTTGGTGAATTGTTCGATAGACCGCACCTCTGCGGTGTGGCCCTTGCTCGTCACGGCAGTAATCACATCACCTGCGCGAACATCGGCACGCCGGCTATTTCGGACCTCCTCGACGATCACTCCCCCGCCGATCTTGAGGTCGCGTTTCTGCTCCGAGGTGAGATCGGCCACGGTAAAGCCGAGGCGATTTGCGGCTTGTTCGCTTGGCTTGGCGCGTCGTTCGGTCCGCCCAGCTACCCGATCTTCGGGCAACTCCCCCACCGTCACGGTGATGTCCCGGCTGGCGCCCTTGCGCCATACCTCCATCCTCGATCGGGTGCCGGGCTTCGTGCCACCGACAATGCGCGGCAGCTCGCTCGAGCTGGACACGGGTTTCCCGTCGAATTTCAGAATGATATCGCCAGTCTCCACGCCGGCCTTCTCGGCAGGACCTCCCTTCTCGACCGCGTTGACCAACGCGCCTGCCGCCCTGGGCAGTCCGAAGGACTCGGCGAGTTCCTTGGAGACCTCCTGAATTACAACGCCAATCCGCCCGCGGCTGACGCGTCCAAACTGACGCAGCTGGTTCTGAACATCCATCGCGACGTCGATCGGAATCGCGAACGATAACCCCATGAATCCGCCAGTTTGGCTGTAGATCTGCGAATTGATGCCCACGACTTCGCCCCGCATGTTGAACAGTGGACCGCCGGAATTGCCCGGATTGATTGCGACATCGGTCTGTATGAATGGGACGAAGTTCTCTTGAGGAAGGCTGCGCCCCTTCGCGCTCACGATACCGGCGGTCACTGTGCTGTCGAACCCGAATGGGGACCCGATCGCCACAACCCATTCGCCGACCTTGAGCCGGTTCGGGTCACCCAGTCGCACCGTCGGCAATCCGCTCGCCTCGATCTTGATGAGCGCGAGATCTGTCCGGCGGTCTGCACCGACCACACGTGCCTTGAATTCGCGCTTGTCGCTCAGCCGAACCGTGACTTCGTCCGCCGAATCGACCACGTGGGCATTCGTCAGGATGTAGCCTTCTGGGCTGATGATGAAACCCGATCCAAGGGAACGGCTTTCGAAGTCGCGCGGCCCCGGGCCAGGTCCCGGCTGTCGCGGTATGAAGCGCCGGAAGAAATCGTACAGTGGATCGTCCTCCTCGAGGTTCGGCACCTGAGGCGAGCTTGCGCGCTCCCGCATCTGCGTGGTACTGATGTTCACCACGGTCGGTCCCTGCTTCTCCGCAAGCTCCGTAAAGTCCGGCAGCTCACGCACCTGCGCCACCAAGGTTGCGGGGAACCAGAGCAGGAGAAAAACGAGCAGCCGTCTTGCCATCGCGAATCCCTGAATATTGTGTCGGCGCGGGCCGTCCGAGGACATCCGAACGCTGCCTCGTCGAATTGAGGCGGCCGTCGTGGAACTCAACTATTGCTTACGATATTCCACCGCGTTAGCGATGTATTTTACGCTCTCCGGCGGCGCTTCGCCGACCACCGTAATCCAGTGATTCCCCACCTGCCGCATATAGACGTTTACCGCACCCTGGCGAACCAGCCCCGCCTGCTGAACCGCCTGCTTGCTCGCAGCGGGTTCGATGAATACCGATACCGCGGCGAGCCCGTCGGAAAGAACGATATGGCCTACCCCGCTTGCCCCTCCCAGCGTGCGGGTCAGCTCGGTGACGGTGCGAAAGCCCGGTGGGGTTGTCCGGATGCTCCAGCCGGCTTCAGCGAGGTTAGCGTTGGTCGCCGCCGAATCCTCGACGCGCCATCCGCGAATTTTCCGCGAAAAGCGGGACTTCAGCAGGTCGCGGCTGATATTGCCGCCAATTTTCAGTTCCGTAAAGGCAAACTGCTCGACCATCTCGTTTTTCTCGTTGAAGGTCTTCGCCTTAAGGAGCATGCCGGTATTCACATCGGCCCACAGCCGATGTCCGTAACGCATCCGGTCCTTCGGCTCGAGCGCGATGATCTGGCAGCTATAGCCCCCGACGCGCTCTATCTCGCCACGGGTGATGCTGTAGTTGTCGCCGAGATCCCTGATCTGCGCGGAGAGAATGCTGGGAAACATCTGCTGCCCCGGCTGCCTATCGATCTTTACGGTCATGCTCGCGGGCAGGTAGCACACCACCTCGTCGCGCGTGCGTATGATCTCGCGAGGAATCCCGTCCAGGGCTTCAAGACGCTCGCGCGGCCCCGAAGGTTCAACGACATGGACAATGCGGGAGGTTTCGACCTGCTGGCCGTGTTGGTAGACGAACGTGCCGGCATAGCTGAGCGTCTGGGTCGCGGCGTAGATGCGCTGGAGCCACTGCAGCGCCGAAGGATCGGTCTGAGCGATGGCCGCAGAAGCAGGAAGAAGAAAAAACGGCAGGAATCGCACCGGACGCAGGAAACGTGAACAGCTTGCAGTCACTGGCTTCCTGCCTCGCGTTCATCGGCAATGGTGCGGGCGTAGGGCGCGACGCCCTGCATGGCGCTCGCATGCGAATACGGCTGGTGCGCGTACAGGTAGTTCTCCACCGCAGCGCTCGAAAGGGATGCCTTCACCTCGACTGCCGGGACGGAAACGGTCGCAACCGGGGCCAGGGCCGAACGCCCCAGGTCGATATTCTCGGATTTCGCATTCACCTGCGTCTCGCCCTGCCGCAGCGGCAAGGCTGTCCACACTACCAAGGTCACGGCCGCCAGGCCCGCCGCGGCCGACACAACATACCAGCCCATGCGCCTGAACGCAGGGCCCATTCGCCTCGGGGCGAGGATCGTAGGCTCGTCGCGCAATCGCGCCACGACCAGGGTAGTGAGATCCGGACTGACGTTCCCGCGCAGCGCGTCGCCAATCAGATGATAGGTGTTCCATGCGCCGCGCAGCTCGGCGTTCGATTTGATGCGAGACAGATACGCTTGCAGGTCGCCGCCCTCCAATTCGCCATCGATAAACGCCGACAGTCTTTCCTTCATGCTCACCACCTTCGATCTTTACGCGTTTCGAGCAACGGTCTCAGCCTCTCGGCTATCGCCTCTCGCGCACGGAATATCCTGGATCGCACAGTGCCGATCGGACAGTTCATGATCGCCGCAATGTCTTCGTAGCTGAGGCCCTCGATCTCGCGCAGCGTAATGGCATTGCGCAGCTCCTCGGGCAACTGATCCATGGTGTCGTTCACGGTACGCGCGATCTCCTTGGACATCATCACGCTCTCAGGCGTGTTGATATCGCGCAGTTGCTCGCCGTTTTCGAAACCCTCGGCATCCTCAGAAGCGAACTCCGTTCTCGTCGGAGCGCGCCGCCCCATTGCGACGAGGTAGTTCTTGGCGGTGTTGATGCCGATCCGGTACAGCCAAGTGTAGAACGCGCTCTCGCCCCTGAACGATGGCAGCGCGCGATACGCCTTGATAAACGCTTCCTGTGCGACATCCTCGACCTCGACAGGGTCCCGAATAAACCTCGCCAGCAATCGCGCCAGCTTGCGCTGGTACTTCGACACCAGAAGCTCGAAAGCGTACTTGTCGCCCCGCTGAGCCCGCTCGACCAACTGCTGGTCGAGATCCCGGTCATCCATCCGCCGCTATCCCTGTCGAAGCGCTGGCACGCTTCTGTTCGAAGTTATCCACAAGCGGCAGCCAGTATACCGCGCACCCCGATTCCGGCGCGGCCCTGCCGGTAAAGACCCGCAGCCTCCAAAATAGTTCAGCTTGCATGAGGGTTTCTCGGGGGTGCCGAGCGCTGATGCTTGCCTGGACGCGCCCGCGCGCTCAGGCGGAGCCGCGCTCTGAGGCGCCTCAGTTCATCAGCCCCGGCTGAGTCGCGCATGAGCACGATCCATTTTGCCCTGGACGTCCCCTCCCTGAGGTCCAAAATGATGAGGGGGACCGATACGAAAGACCCATTGCCCAGTTGGGCCTCGTGCCATTCTCCGCGCCGGTCTTTCCAGGAACAGCGGCCGTCCTGCAGTTCCAGCGACACCGCGACTGCTCGCCGCCACATCATCGATTCCGAGATAGCCCCGAATCCCGAGAGGACAACCCCCACCATGACGAAGTACCTGGGCCAATCGCTCAAGCTCGCCCAGGCGCAAACGAGCGCGAGCATGTGGATGATCCCAAGCGCTCCGCTCAGCCAAACCGAGGGCTTCAGATCGATCCGCAGTTTCTCTGCACTTCCATGGAACTCCGGCTCGACCCACACGGCTCTTTGTGGCGATCTCTCGGACCGCGCGAACGCGAAGCCTCAAGCCCGCTTGAAGATGAGCGTTCCGTTGGTGCCGCCGAACCCGAACGAATTCGACAGGGCGGCGCGAATCGGAAGGCGTCGAGCCACGTTCGGCACATAGTCGAGATCGCAGGCAGGATCCGGGTCGTGCAGATTGGCGGTCGGAGGCGCGACCTGCTCGTGAATCGCCAGCACGGAAAATATGGCCTCGACGCCTCCAGCCGCGCCCAGCAGATGGCCGGTCATGGATTTTGTCGAGCTGACGGCCAGTTTGCGCGCGTGTTCGCCGAAGCAGCGCTTGACCGCCATGGTTTCGGCCACGTCGCCGAGCGGAGTGGAAGTTCCGTGAGCGTTGATGTAGTCGATATCATCAGTATTGAGGCCAGCGTTGCGCAGGGCATTCGACATGCACCGCGCCGCTCCTTCCCCATCTTCCTGTGGAGCGGTCATGTGGTAAGCATCGCCGCTCATCCCGAAACCGGCGAGTTCGGCGTAAATCTTCGCGCCCCGCCGCCGGGCGTGTTCGAGCTCCTCGACGACGAGCACCCCTGCTCCCTCTCCAAGAACGAAGCCGTCGCGCCCCTTGTCCCATGGGCGGCTGGCGGTCACCGGGTCGTCGTTCCGCGTCGAAAGCGCCCTCGCCGCTGCGAAGCCCCCTACGGCAAGCAGCGTGATCGTCGCCTCCGCTCCGCCTGCCACCATGACATCGCAATCCCCGTACTCGATGAGCCGACCCGCCTCGCCGATACAGTGTGCGGACGTCGTGCAGGCCGTCACCATCGCCAGATTCGGCCCTTTTAGGCCGTACATGATCGACAGATTTCCGGCGATCATGTTGATGATCGTCCCGGGAATGAAAAACGGGGAAATCTTGCGCGGGCTGGCCTTGAGCACCTCGTTGTGCGTGTCCTCGATCATTGGCAGCCCGCCGATTCCTGAGCCGATATTCACGCCGATTCTCTCGGCGTTGGCACTCGTGATTTCCAGGCCCGAATCCTTGATCGCCTGAATGCCCGCAGCCATGCCGAGGTGGATGAAACGATCCATCCGCCGCGCCTCCTTGGGAGTCAGGTAGGCGCCGGCGTCGAAATTCTTCACTTCGCCGGCGATCTGGGATGAGAGCGGGCTCGCATCGAATCGCGTGATGCGGCCTATTCCGGATTTCCCGGCGAGGATCGCGGACCAAGCCTCGCCGACGGTATTCCCGACGGGGCAGACGATTCCTAAACCGGTAACAACAACACGACGACGGCTCAAATGAACTCCGGCCGCGGAGAAGTTCTAGGCTTTCTTGGAGTGAGATTTCACGTAGTCCACGGCCTGCTGAACGGTGGTGATCTTCTCTGCTTCTTCGTCCGGAATCTCGGTCTCGAACTCCTCCTCAAGAGCCATCACGAGCTCCACCGTGTCCAGAGAATCGGCGCCAAGATCGTCGACAAACGAAGACTCGCTCTTGATCTCCGCTTCGTTTACGCCGAGCTGCTCGGCGACGATCTTCTTGACGCGCTGTTCAATGTTTTCCATTGCGGCCTCCTTCCCCTGTTTGGTGTTGCCGAAGTTCGCGAGGTGCGGATTGTAGCAGAATCGCCTCATACGGTAATCCCACCACGGTTTCGAATGCCAGCTCCGGCACGGCCTTCATGTTTCCGATGAGCCGCCGTTCCGCGAGCGCTCAACTCATGTACATGCCACCGCTCACGTGCAGCGTCACGCCGGTGATATAGGCGGCTTGCGGCGAAGCCAAGAAGACCACCGCGGCCGCGACATCCTCCGGTGCGCCGAAGCGCCCTAGGGGAATCTGCCGCAAGGCCGCTTCGCGCTGCGCCTCCGTGAGCGCCCGCGTCATATCCGTCTCGACGAAGCCCGGCGCGACGCAATTCACCGTGATACCGCGAGTACCGATCTCGCGCGCCAGCGATTTCGTCAGACCGGCGACGCCGGCCTTAGCTGCAGCGTAGTTGACCTGCCCTGCGTTGCCGCTCGAACCGACAACGGAGGTGATATTGATGATGCGACCGGAACGCGCCTTGATCATGCCGCGCAGCACTGCCTTGGAAAGAAGAAATACCGCCTTCAGATTGGTGTCGATCACCTCATCCCATTCGGTCTCCTTCATGCGCAAAGCAAGGTTGTCGCGTGTGATGCCCGCGTTGTTCACGAGGATGGATATCCCTCCATATGAGCGATCGACTTCGGCGACAACCGACTCTATGCGCTCGGCATCGTTGACATCGAGCCGGGTTCCACTTCCCCGGATCTTCGCGGTGCCGAGATAGTCCATAACCGCCTGGGCACCGGCGTCGGTTGTTGCCGTGCCCACGACGGTCGCTCCGCAACTGCCAAGGGCCAATGCGATGGCCTTGCCGATGCCGCGCGACGCGCCCGTCACCAGCGCAGTCTGGTTGTGGAGATCCATCATCCGTCTTTTCCGAGAGGCATGGCTTGCCCGGTTTCCCGATGGTATGTGTCCATTCCGAGCACCCCGTGGGAGGCATGCTCAATTCTCCGCCAGTCGACGAGCGCTATTCCGTGCAATCCATCGGAGATGCGCCGCACGAGCGGTGCCAGCACCCTGCCTGGCCCGCATTCCAACACATGGGTCGCCCCACGCTCGGCAATCTCCTTCACGCACTCGGCCCACAGCACGGGGTGATCAGCCTGAGTGGCCAGTGCGTTCTTGATCGCCTTGGGGTCGGCATGGTTCTTCGCATCGACGTTGTGAATGACAGGAATGCGCGGGCTCGCAATCGCTACTCCCTCCAGTGCCTCGCGCAGGCGTGCTGCGGCGGGAGCCATCAACGACGAATGGAACGGGGCGCTCACCGGCAGCGCGACAGCCCGCTTCGCTCCTTTCGTCTCCGCGGCTTCCATCGCCCGTTGCACCGCACGTGCATGTCCGGCGATCACCACCTGACCCGGCGCGTTGAAATTCACTGCCTCCACTACTTCACCCTGTGCGGCCTCGGCGCAGGCTTCGCGCACCGCTGCGTCATCCAGACCGAGCACCGCGGCCATGCCTCCCTGCCCCTTCGGCACGGCTTCCTGCATCGCCTGGGCCCGCAAACGAACAAGGGGAAGACAGTCCGAAAAAGAAATCGCTCCGGCCGCGACGAGCGCCGTGTACTCGCCCAGGCTATGGCCAGCAAGCACCATGGGTTCGAGCCCGTGTAAGTCCCGCCATGCACGCCACACGCAGATGCCCACGGTAACCATTACAGGTTGAGTATTCACGGTGCTATCGAGGGCTTCGGCTGGGCCCTCGGCGATGAGTTTGCCGACATTCTGTCCCAGGATGTCCGAGGCCTCCGCAAGTGTTTCTCTAATTACCGGGACATCGCCGTACGCGGAAAGCATTCCGACCGACTGCGATCCCTGACCGGGAAATACCATTGCGATTTTCACAGTCATCACATCTCCACCAGCGCAGCGCCCCAAGTGAACCCTCCCCCTACCCCCTCGAGAAGAACCTTGTGACCCGCCTTGATTCGGCCGTCGCGAATTGCGAGGTCAAGAGCCAAAGGGATCGAGGCGGCGGAGGTATTGGCGTGACGGTCCACGGTCACGATCAGCTTGGATGCATCGATGCCAAGCTTCTTGGCGGTTGCATCGAGAATCCGCACATTGGCTTGGTGAGGAATGAGCCAGTCCACGTCGTCAACGGTGCAGCCGCACAGCCCGAGCGTTTCACGCGCGATTTCGTCCAGCACCTTGACTGCGTATTTGAAAACAGCTTGTCCGTCCATGCGCAGGTAAGGCGAGCCGGTGATCTGACCGTGAGAGATATTGCCGGGGACGGAAAGGATATTCGCCTGGGATCCATCGGCGTGCAGCACGCTTCCAAGAATCCCGGGTTTCGAATCGGCTCTGAGAACCACTGCGCCCGCTCCGTCGCCAAAGAGCACCGCCGTACTACGGTCCTCCCAGTCGAGGATGCGTGAATACACTTCAGCGCCGAGGACGAGCGCGCATCTGTACTGTCCCGAGCGGATCATCTTGTCCGCGATCGCGAGCGCATAGACGAATCCGCTGCACACGGCCTGAATGTCAAATGCCGCGCAGCCCTTGATGCCGAGTTTCGCCTGCAGAATGCAAGCTGTGCTGGGGAAAACGTAATCGGGCGTCGCGGTGGCGACGATGAGAAGATCGATTTCCTGAGGCGGGATCTGCGCGGCGGCAAGGGCTGTCCGGCTCGCCTCCAATGCCAGGTCGCTGCACGTCTGGCTGGGTTCTGCAATGTGGCGCTGTCGGATCCCGGTGCGCGTACGAACCCACTCGTCGGATGTATCCATACGCTTGGCGAGATCGTCGTTGGTGACGATTCGCGCAGGGAGGTAGCCGCCCGTGCCGACGATGCGCGACCAGTTCACAGCGCGGTCGCCTCAGCCGATTCGGACGATTTGAAACTAAGCATCAGGCGACGGAGTACTTCGTTGCGCACTTCGTCAATGGCGCGCTCGATGGCGCGCTCGAAACCGTACGCGTCCGCGGAGCCGTGGCTCTTCACCACAATTCCCTTGAGCCCCAGAAGCGTAGCCCCATTGTAACGGCGCGGATCGACCCGCCGCCGGAAAGCAAGCAGCGCCGGCATGACGATTGCCCCTGCAAGCCGGGTGAGAATGCTGCGCATGAATTCCTGGCGAATGAAACTTCTCACCATCTGCGCCAAACCCTCGGAAGCCTTCAGCATCACATTGCCGACGAAGCCGTCGCATACCACGACGTCGGCCTCGCCCTTGTAAATCCCGTCCCCTTCCACGTTGCCGATGAAATTGAGGCCGCTTTCGCGCAACAGCTCGGCGGCCCGCTTCACCACCTCGTTACCCTTGATGTCCTCTTCGCCGATGTTCAGAAGCCCCACGGTCGGTCGGTCCTTGTGCTCCACCGCCGCGACCAGCGTAGTCCCCATGACGGCGAACTGCAGCAGATGCTCGGGGCTGCAATCGACATTTGCCCCGAGATCGAGGACGTACGTGCTGCCACGCAGCGAGGGCAGCGCCGAAATGATAGCCGGGCGGTCTATGCCGGGAAGGGTCTTCAGCACAAACCGGGACACCGCCATCAGCGCTCCGGTATTGCCGGCGCTCACGCACGCTTGCGCCTCGCCGCTCTTGACCAGGTCGACGGCAACGCGTATCGACGAATCCTTCTTGTTGCGCAAAGCGAGCGCGGGTGACTCGTCCATTAGGACGACTTCGCTCGCATGACGCACGCGCAGGCGCGGTCCGGGATTCGCGCCGCAGGCTCTTAGCTCTGCCTCGATGGCATCGCGTAGGCCCACCAGGACGAAGTCAACATCCGAATTGGCTTTCAGGCAGCTGAGGGCCGCCGGCACGGTAACGTGCGGGCCGTGATCCCCGCCCATGCAGTCGATGGCTACCGTAGTATCCATAGGGACGGTCCCAAGGGCATCAAGTCCGGTCAGCCCCGCCTCCCGGGTCCTCGGGCGAGCCCTGCTAATCGCTCTTGGTCTTTACGACCTTCTTGCCGCGATAGTATCCGCTGGGGCTGATGTGATGGCGCAGGTGTACCTCGCCAGTCGTCGGCTCGACCGCAAGCGGAGGATTGCTGAGGAAATCGTGCGCGCGATGCATACCGCGCTTCGAAGGCGACTTCTTGTTTTGCTGCACGGCCATTTTTAAGACTCCTTCCTTACCGTTAAAACAACGCGATGCTCGGCCGGCCCCCGCGGTCAGGGGTTCTTGACGCCCTTGAGCACTGCAAGTACGCCAAACGGCGATTCGCCCGCCTGCTGCGGCGCGCTCGCCGTTCCGCAGGTGTCGTGTCGAGGCACCGTTGGCAACGCCAAGATGACTTCGTCCTCGATGAGTTGTCCTACGTCCATCGTCCTTGACGCGAGCACGCGATCGATATCGTCGTCCGCTTCCGCAATCTCGCGCAGGCTTTCGGCAAGCTCCAGCTCGACATCCACCGCGACGGGAACGGGGAGCGGACCGAGGCAGCGCTGACATACTAGCTGCATCTCCCCTCTGACCGAAATTCGCAAGGACGGCCTGCCGAGGCTTGAAGCGCCACCCTGCAGCACGTACTCCAGACCGCTCGTCAAACACTGCATCTCCGCAAGGCGTGGCAGCTGCCCCATGCCCAAAGCGCCTCGTTGTTGCAGCGCTCCGCGGGCAAACTGGAGGCCATCGATCACCCCCGCTTGCGGCATAAGGCGCGCATGATATTATGTTTGCCCCCGAGTGTCAAAAGAAATTCCAAGTTGTTCAGAGCGTTACTGCGATATTGTCTGCTCGCGATCGCCTTTGGGTCAGCGTCGGCCCAAGTCTACAAGTGGGTGGATGAAAACGGCGTAACTCATTACGGCGAGCATCCTCCCCAGGGCCGAAAAGCGAGCGAGGTTCCGTATCGGCTTGGAACGCCTAGGCCGGAAACGAGCCCGGCAACCCAGGACGCCCCAGCCAAGCAGGATCAAAGCAAGGCGCAGGAAAGACCGCCTACCGACCCAATGAGACGTCGGCAACAATGTGTTCAGCAGCGAGAGATGCTAGCGAAGTTAAAGCGCACGCCGCCCAAGTACGAGACCAATGAGCGAGGCGAGCGCGTTCTGTCCGACAGCGCCGAGCGCGACGCCGCCCTGGCAAAGCAGGAGCAGGCGGTGTTGGCTGCCTGCGGCCCCTAGCTCCCTCGATGCAGCTTGTCCTCGCGTCCACTTCCCGCTATCGGCGTGCGCTGCTCGAGCGGCTGGGGATGCCCTTCGTCACAGCAGACCCTCGCGTGAAGGAAGAGCGCATTCCGGGAGAAGGGCCCGAAGAGATGGCAAGGCGCCTCGCCGAGGCCAAGGCTTTGGCTGTTGCTCCCGGATATCGCGACGCCCTGGTGATCGGCTGCGATCAGGTTGCGGTGAGGAATGGCGAACTGCTCGGCAAGCCCGGGAGCCACGAAAACGCGGTCCGCCAGCTCCGGTCTTTGTCGGGCGGCGAGGCACTGTTTCACACGGCCGTATGCGTGCACAACACAACAGCCGGCACGACGCGGATCCGGGTCGTGCCGTGCCGCGTGAGCTTCCGCGCGTTCGACGACGCGGCGATCGAGCGCTACCTCGACCACGAGCAGCCGTACGACTGCGCCGGAAGCGCCAAGTCGGAGGGTCTGGGCATCGCTCTGATCTCGAAGATGGAAGGCGAGGATCCGAACGCTCTTGTCGGTTTGCCCTTGATCGCTCTGGTGGATCTATTGCACGAGCAAGGCCTGAATGTCCCTTGACCCGAGGGGTTCGCTTTACCTTCTGCCGAACACTCTCGGTGATACCGCGCCCGATTCGGTTATCGCAGGCAAGGTGCTGAACCGCGCCCGGTCGCTCGACTACATCATCGCCGAGGACCCGAAAGCGGCCCGGGCGTTTCTCAAGCGCATTGGCTCGACCCGAGCCCTGCAGGGCATTCGCGTCGATCGGCTCGACCACAACACACCGCCGAGGGACGTCCCGCTCCTGCTCGAGCCCGTGCTCGCCGGCCGCGACGCGGGTCTGCTGTCCGAGGCCGGCTTGCCATCGATCGCAGATCCCGGAGCGACGCTGGTGCGCCTGGCGCATGAAAAGGGTGTGCGCGTCGTGCCCTTGAGCGGACCCTCTTCGATTCTGCTTGCGCTCTGCGCTTCGGGCCTGGACGGACAGCACTTTGCCTTCCATGGGTACCTTCCTGTACGGCAGGCCCATCTGGCCACCAAGCTGAAAGAACTCGAGCGGCAGTCGCGTCGGGAGAGCCAAACGCAGATATTCATCGAGACGCCTTACAGGAACGAAACCACGCTGGCGGTAATGCTGCACGCGCTGAGCGATAGCACGCTCGTATGCGTCGCCACCGACTTGACGCTCGAATCGGAAATGGTGAAGACACGGTCTGTGGCGGCATGGCGCGGCAACACGCTGCCGCTCAAGGGACGCCCTACGGTTTTCCTGTTCCTGGCCTAGGCAGCGGCCTAGCGGATGTCCAACTGCCCTCGTGCCATCACGCCGGCGAGCGTGTGAGCCATCGCCGCGCCGAAGCGCTTGGCGAAACGCTCAGCAAGAGTCTCCTTTTGCGTGAAATCGACGATGTCCTCGGCTTTGACCACTTCACGCGCGACGAAATCGACGCTGCCAATGCCGTCGGTAAGGCCGAGTTCGATGCTCCGGGCCCCCGTCCACAGCAGGCCCGAGAACAGATCGGAGCTCTCCTTCAGGCGCTTCCCGCGGCCCTTGCGGACGACCTCGATGAACTGCTTGTGGATCTCGTCGAGCATCGACTGCGCGTGCTTCTTTTGCTTGTCGTCCACCGGAGAGAACGGATCGAGAAAAGCCTTGTTTTCTCCGGACATCAGGACGCGCCGCTCGACCCCGAGTTTTTCCATGGTTCCCGTGAAGCCCCAGCCATCCATGATGACGCCGATCGAGCCGACGATACTCGCCTTGTCCACGTAGATCTTGTCCGCGGCAGCGGCGATGTAATAGCCGCCCGAAGCGCAGATGTCCTCGACGACGGCGTAGGTGGGGGTGTTCGGGTAGATTCCACGCAAGCGGCGGATCTCGTCGTAGATGATCCCGGCCTGAACCGGGCTGCCGCCGGGCGAGTTGATGCGCAAGATGACGCCCTGGGTATTCTTGTCCTTGAAGGCCAGCTGCAGGGATTCGATGATCCGGTCCGCACTTGCGTTCCCTTTGGGATCGATCACTCCCACCACGTCCACCAATGCGGTGTGCTTGCCCGTAGTCAGGTAGTCTTCGCCCCTCCAATCGATGACCACCAGGAAAAGCGCAGAGAGATAGGCAAAAGCGAGCAGCTTGAAAAAGATCCCCCAGCGGCGCGCGCGGCGCTGTTCACGAAGCGCGGCGAACGCCAACTTTTCGAGCACATCTCGTTCCCAGTTACCCTCGGCCATCCGGAATATCCTTCACGATGACGCGGCCGTCCCGTTCTTCGACTGGGACCGGCGCCAGACCTTTCTCGAAACAGGGCCCCCGCAGGCACCTGCCTGTGTCCGGTGCGTAGGCGGCACCGTGAGTCGAGCATACCAAATGCACGCCCCCAAGATCAAAGAACTTACCCGGTTTCCAGTCAAGCTCCATCGGCATGTGCGCGCAGCGATTGCGGTAAGCATAGACTCGGCCCCGGTAGCGCACGGCAAATGCCGGCTCAAGCGTGCCGTTCACTTCAACCTCGAAGCGCACACCGTCCCCGAAGTCGATCAGTTCCGTACTCGCGCAGACTAGCCGTTCTGCTCCAGCCATTGTCCGAGCTCGTCGATGTTTCCCGGGCAGGCAAGCGGCTTGAATGCGAGCAGATCGCGCTTCGGGTGCGCCCCATGGCTGACCGCCACGGCTCCGACTCCCGCATTCGCTGCCATCTGAAGATCATGCACCGTATCGCCGATCATCAAGGTGCTTGCGCGGTCCATGCCAAGCTCGTCCATCAGCTCAAATAGCATGTCCGGTGCCGGCTTGGAGGGACATTGATCGGCGCACCGCAAGGCGGAAAAAAACGCCTGCGATCCGGTATTGTCCAGCGCGCGCAACAAGCCCGCCCGACTTTTTCCGGTCGCGATCGCCAGCAGGTGACCGCGGTCTTTCAACGCACCGAGCATTGTCCTTACACCAGGAAAAAGCTCAAGATCGGAATCCTTCGCCAAGAAATGGTATCGGTAGCGCTCCACAACACGGCCATAGTCGGACGCGGGCAGTCCCGGAACGGCGTAGGCGAGTGCGTCGTGCAGCCCGAGCCCGATGACGTGGCTCGCTCGGCTTTGCTCGGGAATGGGCAAACCCAGGTCGTGGCAGGCCGCCTGGATGGACGCCACGATCGTCTCCGCCGAATCGATGAGTGTTCCGTCCCAGTCGAAAACCAGCAAATCGTAGCGCATGACCAATGTATGAGCTCGACTACAGCGAAGTGGCATTCTGCTCTTCTTGGAGCAAGCGCAGGAATCTCGCGAGTTCAGCCGGCAGCGGCGAAGTCAGCCTGACGCGGCCGCCTTTCAGGGGATGCTCGAAATCGAGGCCCGCTGCGTGCAGAAACATGCGCCGCAGGCCCCTCTTCGCCAATGAGCGATTGAGCTCGAAGTCACCGTACTTGTCATCCCCGGCGATCGGAAATCCGAGATGGGCGAGCTGTACCCGGATCTGGTGCGTACGGCCGGTCAGCAGTCGTGCCGACAACAGGCTGTAATCGCCCAAGACCTGCGTCCTGCGAAAAGCGGTTTCCGACGCCCGGCCTTCGCGATTGACGCTTACCCGACGCTCTCCTGAGCGGGTGAGGAATTTCCTGAGAGGCAGGTTGACGCGCTTCTCTTCCTCGCCGCTCCACCGGCCCTTCACGAGGGCGACGTATTCCTTGCGCACCATCCCTTCGCGCAACGCTGCATGCAGGGCGGTCAGTGCGGAGCGCTTCTTGGCGAGCACGAGCAGCCCAGATGTCTCCCGGTCGAGCCGATGCACGAGTTCCAGGAACCTATGCTGCGGCCGGGCGGCGCGAAGCTGCTCGATCACCCCGAAGCTCACCCCGCTGCCGCCATGCACGGCAGTCCCCGAGGGCTTGTCCACCACCAGCAAGGCCTCGTCCTCGAAGACCACGGGCAGATGCGTCGGCGGCGGCACGGACTTTTCGGCGCGGTGGCCCCGGCGCATCGGCGGAATCCGCACCCGGTCGCCCGGGCGCAGCCGATAAGTCGCATCCACGCGCCGGCTGTTGACCCGGACCTCGCCGGTACGCAGGATCCGGTAGATATGGCTGCGCGGCACGCCCTTGCAGATCCGCATGAGGAAGTTGTCGACGCGCTGGCCCTCGCTCCCCTCACCGACCTCGACACCGGAGGCGTTGCTTAAATCCTTCATTTTGTTTATGATCCGAGCGTTGCTTCCAATTGCGGGACAGCCTTACGGTGCGAATTGACACCCCTGTCCCGTGTTTCGCCGCCGCTCAAGGTACGGTCCGAGATGCGAGCGCCGGAACCCGAAGCCGCAACAGGCGGTTGGTTATCCAACCAGTGATAGTAATTGAACAACGCGCCAACAGCACATCGGCAGAATTGAAGGTCCCTGCTTGGCAGGGTCCAACCCGACAAGCCAAACTACCGCGTTCTCATGATCCCAAGATCGATGAAGCGAGACTAGCCTGACAAGACGATTGGGCTTTTGGTTTGTCCTGCCCGTGCGCGCGGGAGAATAGAACAATGAAGCGCATGCTTTTCAATGCGACACAGGCTGAGGAACTCCGTGTCGCGATTGTCGAAGGTCAGAAGCTCGTCGACCTCGACATCGAATCAGCCGCGAAGGAACAGAGAAAAAGCAACATCTACAAGGGTGTCATTACCCGCGTCGAGCCCAGCCTCGAGGCTGCGTTCGTAGACTATGGCACCGAGCGGCACGGCTTTCTTCCCTTCAAGGAAGTGGCACGCCAGTATTTCAAGCCCGGGGTCGACGTCGGCCGCGCGCGCATCCAGGATGCGCTCTCCGAAGGCCAGGAGCTGATCGTCCAGGTCGAAAAGGACGAACGCGGCAACAAGGGTGCCGCACTCACCACCTTCATCAGCCTCGCGGGCCGCTACCTTGTGCTGATGCCCAACA
>Ga0187773_10000162_pt1 | contig 28835 bp, 27 predicted proteins | sample 0216_BV02_MP05_1_FD_133133 | JGI IMG/M metagenome (GOLD analysis project Ga0187773, IMG submission 133133) | Tropical peat soil microbial communities from peatlands in Department of Meta, Colombia - 0216_BV02_MP05_10_MG | ecosystem: Environmental > Terrestrial > Soil > Wetlands > Peat | place...
AATCACTTTCGGTCCGCCTGAATGCGTCCCCTGAGGTCCTCGGCCAACCTCGGGTCTAGCCTCTGCAACTGCTCAAGGGAGGCCGCTGCGTCCCTGCGGTCTCCGACTCGCCCCTGGGCCAAGCCGAGCTCGAACCAGCCAAGGGCGAACGCAGGCTCTAGACGCAGGGCCTCCCGGTACGCCGGGATAGCTCGATCCAGCTGGCCGGCATCACGATGGGCTTCCCCCAGCAGGAAGAAGGTCACAAATGAACTGGGGCCGATCGTGCTGGCGTACTGGAGGGTTTGGGCCGCCCGCCCCGACTGTCCGGACAGCCGCTGCGATTCACCCAGGAGATTCCACGCGCCGACGTCTTCGGGGTTCCGCCGGGTCACGCGGGAGAGCGCGGCCAGAGCTTTGGCGTAGTCCCTCTGGCGCAGCCGAGCGTAGCCCGCGATGACCCCCCAATCGGCGTTCTCCGGGTCGCGCCGTTGTTGCTCTTCGGCAAAACCCAGCAGCCCCGCCCAATCCTGCTTCCGGTTCAGCTCGGCGATCCGCTGCCTCTGCTCAGGACTGTTGCCCCGCCCGATGAGGGCAAAAGCGGGAAGCGGATCCACCAGGGGATCGTATTCGGGTGCGGAGGCCGGGCCCCCGCAGCCGGAAACCGAAATATAGACAGCGAGTGCCGCGGCCAGAAACCGGCCGCGGGAGTCAGACCTTGTTCTGATAGACGTATGCCTGCTGCTTGACATTCGACTCCCTGGAGCGCTTCAAGGCGTCGGGATCGAGCTTTTTGTCCCACCACAGGGCCCGCCCCTTTTTTTGCTCCTGAACGATGTGCGGCTTTTCCCGAAGCAGCTCGCGGATCATTTTGGTCAGATCGGACTCGTAAGCTTGTGCCATGGCTGAAAGCATGCGGCGTGCAGACCGGAAAATTATACGCCACCCGGCTTTGCCGGCCCCGCCGGAGAGTCCCGCTTGCCAAAAGGATAAATACTGTATATAAATACAGCTTGAGTGTCGTGATCGAGGAGATTTTTCATGACCGAAGAACTCACCGCCAAGCAGCAGAAAATCCTGGATTTTGTCCGTAAAACCGTCCAGAAGACCGGTTTCCCGCCCACGCGGATCGAAATCGCGAAAGCCTTCCGCTACAGCTCCCCCAATGCCGCCGAAGAACATCTGCGCACGCTGGAGAGGAAAGGCGCGATCGAGCTGACCCCGGGTGCCTCACGCGGCATCCGGCTCGCCAGCGGCGTTGGGCTGCCGCTCATCGGTCGCGTCGCCGCCGGCAGCCCCATCCTCGCCGAAGCGCATATCGAGCGGCGCTGCCAGGTCGATCCGGCCCTGTTCCAGCCGCGCGCCGACTACCTGCTCAAGGTGCGCGGCATGAGCATGCGCGACGCCGGCATTCTGGACGGCGACCTGCTCGCCGTGCACCGCACTCGCGAGGCGCGCTCGGGGCAGATCGTGGTCGCGCGCGTGCACGATGAGGTTACGGTGAAGCGCCTGCGCCGCCGAGGCAACACCGTGGAATTGCTCCCCGAGAATCCCGAGTTCAAACCCATCGTCGTCGACCCGCGCGAGGAGGATTTCGTCATTGAAGGGCTCGGCGTTGGGGTCATCCGCCAACCGCTGTAAAAGCCCTCTTTTGGCGACTTATCCCTTCCCTCATGGGTGCCGGAATCGCGTCTCTTGCTGCGTTGCTCGACCGTTCCGATATCTGGCGCGGCGGGGCCTTGGGCCGCACCGGCCTGCCGGGCGTCCCGAGCGGCTTTCCCGAGCTTGACGCCGAGCTCCCCGGCGGCGGCTGGCCCGCCGGAGCGTTGACCGAAATATTCCCCGCACACGAAGGCATCGGCGAGCTGCGCCTTCTCGGTCCGGCGCTTGCGGCATTGTCCGGGCGCGGGTTGCGGCTTGCCTGGATTGCGCCGCCCTACCTGCCTTACCCCCCCGCTCTCGTCGCAGCGGGAATCGATACTTCCAGACTCGTCATCGTGCGCACCCGTTCTCCGAAAGACGCGCTCTGGGCGGCCGAGCAGGCCCTGTGCTCAAACGCCTGCGGGGCCGTGCTCGCCTGGCCGCGAACGGCGAAGTACGCGGAGTTGCGGCGGCTGCAGATCGCCGCCGAAGGCGGCCGGGGGCTCGCTTTCATTTTCCGCTCCCCCGAGACGGCCGACGAGTCTTCCCCTGCGGCGCTGCGGATCGCGCTCGGCACCGGGCAAGGCGGACTTGCGGTGCGTGTCTTCAAGCGCCGCGGCGCTCCCCTCGCCTCTCCGGTCTTGCTGCCCCCAATGCCTCCCGCCGCACGCGCCCGATCTTCCAATCACCGCCATGTGGATCGCAATTCGATTTCCGCTGCTGCCGCTCGAGATCTTCCTGCGCGGCTCCTCCACGCCTGAGCCTTTCTCGGTCGAAGAGCATCACTGCGTCCTGATTTGCGACCGCAAGGCCGCAGCGCGCGGAGTGCGAGCCGGCATGCCGACTTCGGCGGCGCTGGCGCTGGCGCCGAATCTGCGGGTGATGCCACGCGACCCCGCGGGAGAGACCGAAGCGCTGCTCGGGGTGGCAGCCTGGGCGGGACAGTTCACCCCGGGCGTGGCGCTCGAGTTCCCCTCGGCCGTGCTGCTCGAGACAGCGGGCAGTATGAAACTGTTTCATGGCCCCGAAGCGCTCGTCGAAAGCCTGCGCCGCGAAATCGCCGATCTCGGGTATAGCGCAGTCATGGCCGGCGCTCCCACGCCGCGAGCCGCCTCGTGGCTCGCTCTTGCCGGCGAGCAGAAATTCATCAACTCTGTGACGGAACTCGAACCGGCGCTGGCGGCGCTGCCGGCGGAAGTTCTGTCTAGTAACGACGAGATTCGCGAAAGTCTCAAAGCCGTTGGCATCCGCACGCTGGGCGAATTGCGCGCGCTGCCGCGTGAAGGCCTGGCGCGGCGCTTCGGGCAGCTACTGCTCGACGACCTCGACCGCGCCTCAGGACGGCTCCCCGACCCGCGCAATTTTTTCGTTCCGCCCGAAAAGTTCCTCGCCGGCATCGAGCTGCCTGCGGAAGTCACGCAAGCCGAGGCGCTCGCCTTCGCCGCGAGGCGGCTCATCGTGCAGCTTGCCGGTTTTCTGGCGGCGCGCTCCGGCGGCGTGCGGCGTTTCACCTTGAAGCTCGCCCATCGCGACGCGAGCCCGACGGAAATCGCCGTCGGCTTGGTCGCCCCGTCGCGCGACACGGAGCATTTCACGCTGCTTCTGCGCGAGCGGCTAGGGAGCCTCGCGCTGCGCGAGCCGGCGCGCTCGATCGCGCTGGAAACCGACGAGGTGGTGCCGCTTCCAGGCCCCAACCGTCCCTTGCTGCTCGAGGAAGGCAGGCCTGCGGGCCGATGGGAGCCTCTGGTCGAGCGGTTGCGCGCCCGGCTTGGCGCCGACTCAGTGCACGGACTCGCCTGCCGCGCCGAGCATCGCCCGGAGCGGGCGGTCGCGGTCGCCGAGCCCGGTGCTTCGCAGGCGAAGCCGGACTTCGGAGAAAGGCCTTTCTGGCTGCTGGAATCTCCCAAACCTCTGCGCGAAGTCGGCGGGGTGCCGCATCACGAAGGGCCGCTCGAGTTCATTGCGGGCCCGGAGCGCATCGAATCGGGCTGGTGGGACGGCGGCGACGTCTTCCGTGACTACTTCATCGCCCGCGCGCAGGACCAATCGCTGGTATGGATCTTCTGCGACCGCGGCCTTGAAGGCGGATGGTATTTGCACGGGATATTTGCTTGAACGATGTTCTCCCCTCTTCCCGCTTACGCCGAGCTGCATTGCCTTTCCAACTTCAGTTTTCTCCGGGGTGCCTCGCACCCCGAGGAATTGGTGCACCGGGCCGCCGGGCTGGGCTACACGGCGCTCGCCCTTACCGATGAGTGCTCGGTCGCCGGCGTGGTGCGGGCGCACGAGGCGGCGAAAGAAACGGGCCTGAAGCTTCTCATCGGAAGCGAAGTGCAATTGCAGGACGGGCCGAAGCTGGTGCTGCTGGCCACCGACCGCGCGGGGTACGGCTGTTTATCGGAACTCATCACCCGGGGGCGTTGCAGGACCGCCAAAGGCGGTTATTCGCTTAGCTGGACCGATTTCGGGAGCGGGCTGCCCGGGTGCCTCGCGTTGTGGGTTCCCCTACCGTCCCGCCTTCTTCCGGACGGAGAGACGGAAGAACACGCACGGATGCTCGCCGAGCGCTTCGCCGGCCGCGCCTGGATTGCCGCGGAGTTGCTGCGCGGTCCAGACGACCGCACGCAGCTCACAAGACTGCGCGAACTCGCCGCGGCATCCGGGTTGCCTCTGGTTGCAGCGGGCGACGTGCACATGCACAGGCGCTCGCGCCGGCCGCTGCAGGACGCGCTGACCGCAGTCCGTCTGCGCACGCCGGTGCACGCCTGCGGCCACGCGCTTCACCCGAACGCCGAACGGCATCTGCGCATGCGCATGCGCTTGGCGCAGCTCTATCCGGCGGAGCTGCTCGCCGAAACGGTGAATATCGCCGGGCGCTGCCACTTTTCCCTTGAGGAACTGCGCTACGAGTACCCGGAAGAGCTGGTCCCGCCGGGAGAAACGCCGACGACGTACCTGCGCAAGCTCGTCGAAGACGGATGTCGCAGGCGCTTTCCGCAAGGCGTTCCTGCGACGGTTCGCGATCTTCTGGAAAAGGAGCTGGCGCTCATCGCCGAGCTCGGCTACGAGCCCTTTTTCCTCACCGTACAGGACATCGTCCGCTATGCCAAAAGCCGGGACATCTTCTGCCAGGGGCGCGGCTCTGCGGCGAATTCAGCCGTCTGCTATGCCCTGCAGATCACCGAAGTGAATCCCGCCAAGCAGAAACTCCTGTTTGAGCGCTTCGTTTCCCGGGAACGCAACGAGCCGCCCGACATCGACGTCGATTTCGAGCACCAGCGTCGCGAGGAAGTCATCCAGTACATCTACTCAAAATACGGCCGCGACCGCGCCGCAATCGCGGCGACCGTGATCTGCTACCGGCCGAAGAGCGCCCTGCGCGACTTGGGCAAGGCGCTGGGTCTCGATCCTCGCCAGGTGGACCGCATCGCCAAATCTGTCGCCTGGTGGGATGACAGGAAAGATCTCGCCGAGCGCCTGCGCGAGGCCGGCTTCGACCCCGAAAACCCGGTAATACGGCGTCTCATCGCGCTTGCCACGAGCCTGCTCGGTTTTCCGCGCCATCTTTCGCAGCACGTCGGAGGCTTTGTCGTGTCCCGCGGACCGCTCGAGCGCCTGGTGCCGATCGAGAACGCGGCGATGCCCGAGCGCAGCATCATCCAATGGGACAAGGACGACCTGGACCGCCTGGGATTGCTGAAGGTGGACGTGCTGGGCCTCGGAATGCTCTCGGCGATCCGGCGTGCGCTCGCATTCGTCAACGAGCTGCGCGGCAGCCGGCATACGATGGACAGTCTTCTGCAAACCGAGGATCCAGCGGTGTACGAGATGATCCGGAAGGCCGACACCATCGGCGTATTCCAGGTCGAGTCACGCGCACAGATGTCGATGTTGCCGCGGTTGAAGCCGAAGGAGTTCTACGACCTCGTGATCGAAGTCGCCATCGTGCGCCCCGGGCCGATTCAGGGGGACATGGTGCATCCTTATCTCCGCCGCCGGGATGGAAAGGAACCGGTCGACTACCCCAACGAGGCGGTGAAGAAAGCGCTCGAGCGCACGCTGGGTGTGCCGATATTTCAGGAGCAGGTCATGGAGCTTGCCGTGGTGGCGGCCGGTTTCACTCCGGGCGAAGCCGACAGGCTGCGCCGCGCCATGGCGGCCTGGCGGCGCAAGGGCGGGCTCGAGCCCTTTCAGCAGAAGCTCATCGACGGCATGCGCGAGAACAATATCCCCGAGGAATTCGCGAAGCGCATCTACAGGCAGATCCTCGGCTTTGGCGAGTACGGCTTTCCGGAATCTCACGCGGTCAGCTTTGCCCTGCTCGCTTACGTCTCGGCCTGGCTGAAACACCATGAGCCGGCAGCGTTTGTCGCGGCGCTCCTGAATAGCCAGCCGATGGGCTTCTACACGCCATCGCAGCTCGTGCAGGACGCGCGCCGGCACGGCGTGGAGGTGCGGTCGGTCGATGTCACGGCGAGCGAGTGGGAGTGCACGCTGGAACCCGGTGAAAAGGGAGCTCATGCTGCTGTTCGCCTGGGTTTTCTGCTCGTGCAAGGTTTCTCCGAGGAAGGCGCAATGCGCGTCGTGGCGGCGCGCGAGCGGCAACCGCTGCAATCGGTCGAAGATCTCGCGCACCGCGCCGCGCTCAACCGGCACGACCTGAAATGCCTCGCCGCCGCCGGGGCGCTCGAGCCGCTTGCGGGGCATCGCCGCCAGGCCCATTGGGCCGTCGCCGGAGTGGAGACGGGCCAGCATATTCTGCGCGGCGTTCCGGTTGCGGAAACTCCGGTTGTTTTCCAGCCCCCGGCCGAAGGCGAAGACCTGATGGCCGATTACGCGAGCATCGGACTGACGCTGGGACGGCACCCGCTCGCGCTGTTGCGGCGGCGCCTTTCAAGCATGCGCTTTTCGACCGCCGCTGAGCTTCATTCCCTGCCAGGCGGCCGGCGTGTCCGCGCCGCCGGCATCGCCACCGGCCGCCAGCGCCCCGACACGGCCTCGGGAGCGGTGTTCGTCACGCTCGAAGATGAGACCGGATACGTCAACGTGATCGTCTGGCGCGATCTCACCGAGCGCCAGCGGCGCCAGCTTCTCGGGGCGCGCCTGATGGGAGTCGAAGGAGTGCTCGAACGCGAAGGCGAAGTCGTGCATCTTGTGGCGAAGCGCCTGTCCGACCACAGCGCGCTCCTTGGGCGGCTTGTCACGCCGTCGCGGGATTTTCACTAGGGAGCAAAGAGGGGCGCCGCCCCGGGGGCCGATCAGCTCGACCGGTAAATGTAATCGCGAGTCAGCGGGAGCGGATTGACCGCGTCATTCGACTTGCGAGCGAGGACCTGATAGATATTCATCCATTCGCGATCGAAGCCGTGCGCGCAGCCTGCGAGATACACCTGCCAGATCCGGTAGCGCTTGTCTCCCGCCGACGCAATAGCCTGTTCTCTGTGCTGCTCCAGCCGCTTTGCCCACTCCAGGCAGGTGCGCGCGTAATGGCGCCGCAGCGACTCGATATCGGTAAACTCGAGCCCGGCGCCTGCCATTTCCCTGAGAACAACGGAAAGATGCGGCAATTCGCCGTGGGGAAACACGTAGTGGTGAATGAACTCGCCGGCACCGAGGCCCACCCAGCGGCTGTCCGGGTCGCTCGCCGTGATGCCGTGGTTCAACACCAACCCGCCCTCGGCCAGCAAGGAGTGGATCTTCGCAAAATAGGCTTTGAGGTGGCGCAGGCCTACGTGCTCGAACATGCCGACGCTCGCGATCTTGTCGAACGCGCCCGATCCGGGAAGGTCGCGGTAGTCCTGCAAGCGCACTTCGCACAGGCCTTCCAGGCCTTCTTCCTTGATCCGCTGACGGGCAAAGTCGTACTGGTTGCGGCTCAGCGTGATGCCGGTCGAGCGTGCGCCGTATTGTTTCGCTGCACGCCGTACGAGAGCGCCCCAGCCGCAGCCGATGTCCAGGAACCGCTCGCCCGGCGTGAGCCTGAGCTTGTTGAGGATGTGGTCGAGCTTCTGCTCCTGAGCGGATTCGAGCGAATCGCCCTCGCTGCGATAGTAGGCGCAGGAGTAGACCATGTTCCGGTCCAGCCACAACGCGTAGAAGTCGTTGGAGACATCATAGTGATACTCGATCGCGGCGCGATCACGCTTCTTGCTGTGGCGCCCGAAACGCCGGAGTCCCCGGCTGCCGCGCGACGCGGCGCTTCGCGCGAGGTTTTCGGCGACCCGGAACACATCCAGCATCGGTCCTTCGACGCGCAGATATCCCTCCACGTATGCCCGTCCGAGCTTCATCAGGTCGGGAGAGACCAGAAAGCGTAGCGCCGAGGGGCTCGGGATGCCGATCTTGACGGTGGGGTTGTGGGCAAGGTCGAAGGCGCGGCCGTTCCACAATTCCAGACGCAGCGGAATGGATACGGACCGCTTGAGCTTCTCTACCAGCCGCTCGATGCGACGTTCTAGAAACATGCGCGTTCCTGCGGTGTGGTGCATATCATAACACCGCGCTCGGGTGCCTCGTCGACCCTGTCCGCGTTTGGTATCGTATGGGCTCCGACCCATGCTGGAGAGACCATGAGACTCCGCCTCAGTGGGCTTGTCCTTGCCGCCTGCACGGCGTTTTCTTCTTTTGCGGCGCTTGCGCAGTACCCTGCCCGGCCGATCAAGCTGATCGTCCCCATCCCGCCTGGGGGCGCGCCCGACATCTCCGCGCGGGTGGTCGGCCAGAAGCTCGGGGAGCTTCTGGGACAGGCCGTGATCGTCGAGAATCGGCCTGGATCGAACGGCAACATTGCCATGGACCTCGTCGCCAAGTCCGCTCCGGACGGGTACACGCTGGGTCTGTTCGCCGACAGCATGATTACCATCAACCCGCATCTCTACAGGCAGATGCACCTCGATACCCTCCGGGATCTCGCGCCGGTCGCCTCGATCGTATCCAACCAGTGGGTGCTTTCGGTGAACCCCTCGGTGCCGGTGAAGACCTTCGCGGAGTTCATCGACTACGCGCGCCGCTCAAATCCGCCCCTGGCCTACGCTTCGGGCGGCAATGGCAGCATTCACCAGCTGGCGATGGAGATGCTGAAGCGGCGCGCCGAAATCAATCTGATTCACGTTCCCTATAAGGGGGGTGCGCCGGCGACCACGGCGACCGTCGCCGGCGAGACGGCGGCCATGTTCTCGGGCACCTCCAGCGCCCCGCAGATCAGGGCTGGAAAGCTCCGCGCGCTGGCAGTGACCGGAGCGAAGCGCTCCGAGCTGTTCCCGGATCTGCCGACCATCGGGGAGTTCTATCCCGGGTACGAGGTGACGATCTGGCTCGGATTGTTTGCAGCCGCGGGCAGCCCGGCGCCGCTTCTTGCCAGACTGCATGCCGAGGTCAACGCGGCCCTCGCCGATCCCGAGGTCAAGGCAAGGCTCAAGGCGGCCGGAGGGCTGGAGACCTACATTTCGACGGCCCCCGAGTTCGCCGGGCAAATCCGGCGCGACTACGAGAGGTACGGGAAAGTCGTGAAGGAAATCGGTGTCAAGGTCGACTGAACTTGAATCGGATTTGCTGCGGACTTCGCCGGGAGCGTATAGAATCGGCAGACAATCTTTCCATAAAAAGAAATAGCCTGTCGGCCCGCCCCCGCGCCACGTCGATCGTGCCGCGGGGGTTCTTGTGTTAAAGGCCGATTCTTTGAGGACCCGGGATGGAGGCATTCCTCGCTTCGACGGTCAGCGTCGCTTTTCACGGCGTCGCGTTGGGCATGATTCTCTACGTCATCTCCGTTGGCCTTTCCGTGACGATGGGCCTGATGGGATTCGCCAACCTCGCCCACGGAGTGTTCGCCCTGGCCGGCGGCTACATTCTGACCACCTCCATCTCCCGATTCGGGGTGCCCTTCCCGCTCGCCCTCGTCCTCGCATTCGTTATTGTTGGCGCAGGCAGCGTGGTTCTGGAGCGCTTGCTCTACTCGCGGCTGTACAACGCGAGCGATCTGGAGCAGGTCCTGTTCACGATCGGACTGATCTTCATCGCGGTCGCTGTGGCGCGCTTCATCTATGGGACGTTGCAGCAGCCGGTCTACCTTCCCGATTACCTGAAAGGCCAGTTCTCGCTCCTGGGGCGGGACTTTCCGGCCTACCGCGTTTTCATCATCGTGTTCAGCGCTGTGACGGTGGGGCTGCTGTGGTTCAGCATAGAGCGCACGCGATGGGGCGCGATGGTGCGGGCTGCGGTAGACAATCGAGCCATGGCGCAGGCGGTAGGCATCAATACCCGCCGGCTTTTCACGCTGACATTCGCCCTGGGCAGCGGGCTTGCCGGCCTCGGCGGAGGCCTGGGGGCGGAGATCATCGCGATCCAGCCTACGTACCCCTTTGAAAACCTCGTGTACTTCCTCGTGGTGGTCGCTGTCGGCGGGTTGGGAAGCCTGCGCGGACCGTTCGTGGCCGCATTGCTGATCGGCATCGCCGATACCTCGTGCAAGTACTGGCTGCCCCAGTACGGCGCTTTCCCTATTTACGTCGCTACGATCGGAATTCTCCTCTGGCGGCCGATGGGCCTCTTCGGACGGCACGCATGAGCGCGCACGCTGGAGGCTATAGCGCGGATCCGCGCATCCGCTGGATCGAATGGCTTCCCTGGGTGGTCGCCCTCTGCGCATTCTTTGTGCTGCCGGAATACCTGTCGCTCGGAGCGCGCATCCTCATCTACATCCTGTACGCTCTCTCCCTCGACCTGATCGTCGGTTACGCCGGAATCGTCACGCTGGGGCACAGCGCCTACTTCGGGCTCGGCGCCTACGTGGCAGGCATCCTTGCAGCAAAGGCGGGGATCACCGATCCGCTCGTGCAGCTCGTCGCGGCTGCGGCCGCGGGGGCGGCGCTGGGGATCACCACCGGCGCGATCATCCTCAGAACCAAGGCGCTCACGCTTCTCATGCTTACGCTCGCGATCACCTCGGTGCTGCTCGAGATCGCGAACAAGGCGACCGATCTCACCGGCGGGGCCGACGGACTGTCCGGTGTGGTCATCGCACCGGTCCTCGGATTGTTCAAGTTCGACATCTTCGGCAAGACCGCGTACCTGTACTGCTTTGTGGTCCTTCTGCTCGGCTGGTGGCTGGTGCGCAAGGTCATCTATTCTCCTTTCGGCACGGCGCTCACCGGCCTGCGCGAGAACACCCTGCGCATGCATGCCATTGGCGCGCCGGTCTACTGGCGGCTGGTGCTCGTCTATACGGTTTCCGCGACGCTTGCCGGGATCGCAGGAGGATTGCTCACACAGACGAACCAGTTCGTCGGGCTGAATGTGCTTTCCTTCGAGTCGGCGGGCGAGCTGCTCGTCATGCTGATCTTGGGAGGTGTGGGCCGCCTGTACGGTGCGTTTATCGGGCCGCTCGTCTATCTCATCGCCCAGGACATGCTCGCCAAGCAGTTTCCGGAATACTGGTACTTCGGCATCGGTACGATGCTTGTGCTGGTAGTGATGTTCGCACGCGGCGGCATTCTCGGCATCGTCGACGGAATCCTCGTGAGGCTGCGGAGAAAAACGTGAACGCGATGGCGCTGGCGCTCGAAACGAGGAGTCTGTGCAAGAGCTTCGGGGCTCTTACGGTGGCCGAGGGCATCAATTTCCGGCTGGAAAGCGGTGCGCGTCACGCGCTCATCGGTCCGAACGGCGCGGGCAAGACGACGCTTGTCAACATGCTGACTGGGGTGCTCGCTCCTTCCTCGGGGCAGGTTATCCTTTGTGGTGAGGACGTGACGAAGGTGGCGCAGGCGGCGCGCGTCAAGCGTGGCCTGGGCCGCACCTTCCAGATCAACGCCCTGTTCCGCAGGCTTCCAGTGCTCGACAACGTCGCGCTGGCCGTCGCCGAGCGCCGCGGGGTGGCGCACCGCATGCTGCGCTCGGCGCACGCCCACGACGAAGTGCGCGACGAGAGCATGGAGCTGCTGGCCACCCTGGGCTTGACTTCAGAGGCGAGCCAGCGCGTTCTCGATCTTCCGTACGGCAAGCAGCGTCTTGTCGAGATCGCAATCGCGCTGGGGCTGAAGCCGAAGGTGCTCCTCCTCGACGAGCCGGCCGCAGGCGTCCCCTCGCTCGAATCGGGTCGCATCCTGGAGGTGCTCGACAATCTCCCCAAGGACATCGCGATCCTGATCATCGAGCACGACATGGACCTGGTATTCCGCTTTGCGCGGCGGATCACGGTGCTCGTGCAGGGCGAAGTGCTGATCGAGGGAGGACCGGAAGAGATCGCGAACGACCGCCGCGTTCACCAGGTGTATCTCGGCGAGCAGCGTCATGTCTGACGCGCTCAGGATGAACGGAGTCCGCGCGGGGTACGGCGAAACCGTCGTGCTCGAGGACATCGAGCTCGCGCTGCCTGAGCGTGGCACCCTCGCCGTGCTGGGCAGGAATGGCGTTGGCAAGACGACGCTTCTCGCCACCATCATGGGACACACGACTTTCCACGCGGGGACCATCGAGTACAACGGCAGGCCGATCGCGCGCCTGCCGGTATACGAACGCTGCCGCCTCGGCATTGGGCTTGTCCCCCAGACTCGCGACATTTTCCCCTCGCTAACCGTCGAGGAGAACCTCACGGTCGCTTCACGACCAGGCCGCTGGTCGCTCGATCGCGTTTACGATCTCTTCCCGCGGCTCGCCGAACGACGCGGCCACTGGGGTAACCAGATTTCGGGCGGGGAGCAGCAGATGCTCGCAATCGGCCGCGCCTTGATGGGGAATCCTACGCTGCTCCTGATGGACGAGCCGCTCGAGGGTCTTGCTCCTATTATCGTCGAGGTGCTGCTCGCGTCGATGAAGCGGCTGATCAGCGAAGAGTCGCTTACGATCGTGCTGGTGGAGCAGCATGCTCGGATTGCCCTGGAGGTCACGGAGCACGCGCTGGTGTTGAACCGCGGGCGCATCGCTTACCGCGGACCCAGCGCCGAGCTCCTGGCCGATTCGAAGCGCCTGACCAGTCTGGTCGTGGCCTGAATGCCTCGCGCCTTTTTCTCCGCGCTCCTGGTGCTCGCGACCATGCACTTGGACTCCTCGATCGCCCAGGATGGACGGGCAGCCGAGCGCGGGCGAATGGTCGAAGAGATTGCCGCGATGGCGCGCGAGACTGGCGCCGAAACCGGCAGGCCCCGCTTCAGCGACGCAGTGATGGCGGCCATGAGGAAAGTGCCACGCCACCGTTTCGTGCCGGCGGCCCAGCAGGGATCGGCGTACGCTAATCGCCCCCTGCAGATCGGCGAAGGGCAGACCATCTCGCAGCCCTACATCGTCGCGCTGATGACGGATCTGCTCGACCCCAAGCCCGGCGACACCGTGCTGGAGATCGGCACCGGATCCGGTTATCAGGCGGCAGTGCTAGGGGAGCTGGTCGCCAGGGTGTACACGATCGAAATCATCGCGCCCTTGGGAAAACGCGCCGCCCAGCTCCTCGGGGAACTCGGCTATCTGAACGTGAGCGTGCGGATCGGCGACGGCTACAAAGGTTGGCCCGAAGCTGCGCCTTTCGATTCGATCATCGTCACCGCGGCGGCCGCCGAGCCGCCGAAGCCGCTGCTCACGCAGCTAAAGAACGGCGGGCGGATGGTGATTCCACTCGGGGTTCCCGGCGGGGTGCAGGAGCTTGTGCTGATCGAGAAGGCGCCGGACGGAAGCGTCAGCACCCGACGCACGCTGCCGGTTAGGTTCGTTCCGTTTACGAGGGAGCCCACGGACCGTTAGCACGGTGCTGCCCGCGGCGCCGATACGAATTGCGCCATCCGGCCGATGCCCGTGGCAAAATACGACTCATGAGAGACTACTGGCTGAGCAAGCTCTTTTTCGATCTGCAGAGCTCCCCGCCCCTCGGCGAGGAATACCGTACAAACCGCAAGAAGATCCTCGACCGCTATCCGCTGAAGCCCGAGGTGCGGGCGGCCGTTGAGCGCGACGACGTCGCATTCCTCTCCGCGCGGGTGAATCCCTACCTTCTGCGCTTCTACTTCGTGGTGGCCGGCATGCCCGAAGCCGAGTTCGTGAGCAAGGTGAGGACGGCCGGTGCCGACGCCGCGGCGAGGTCCAGCCATGGCTAAGCTCGTCGGCGTTTACGCGTCCAGCCACGCGCCGCTCATCGTTCGCGGCTGGAAGGACGTCAGCCCGCGCAACCAGCAGGACCTGACGCGCGCGATGACCGAGCTCGGCCGGCGAATCAAGGCGGCGCGGCCCGACGTGCTCGTCGAGATCTCACCGGATCACTGGGTAAACTTCTTCATCAACAACCTGCCGAGCATCTGTGTCGGCATGGGCGAGGAACACGACGGTCCCGCCGAGCCCTGGATGAAGGAGTGCCCTTACAAGAAGATCGCCGGCCACCCCAAGCTTGCCTATCACATCGTGCAGACCGCCCTCGAGCACGACTTCGAGCCGTCCATGTCGCACCATCTGACCCTCGACCACGGTTTCTGCATACCCTTGTGGCGGGGCGGGCTCGATCCCCTGCCCCCCATCGTTCCGATCGTTTTCAACGATATCGAGCCACCTTTCCCCACCGTGCGGCGCTGCCTGCACTGGGGGACCATGCTTGCGGAGGCGATCCGCTCGTACCCCGGGGACATCCGCGTCGCGGTTCTTGCCACCGGCGGGTTAAGCCATTCCATCGGCGAGCCCACCATGGGGGAGATCGACGAGCCGTTCGACCGCGAATGCATACGCCACTTCGAGAAAGGTGACGAACATTCCCTGATCGACTTCCTCAACGAGCGCCTGCCTACCATCGGCAACGGGGCCTCCGAGATACGCAACTGGATCGCCGCACACGGGGCGGCCGGCAAACGCGGCTTCGAGCTGATCGGCTATTGCAACTGCCCCGAGGTCTATGTGGGCTGCGGTTTCGCCTCATGGAATCTCGGCGCTGCCTCCTGAGCGCTTGAGTTTGCTCCTACCGACTACAGTCGCCGGCAGCCTGCCCAAGCCGGCCTGGCTCGCCGAGCCGAAGAAGCTGTGGGCGCCGTGGCTTCTCGAAGGGGCATTGCTCGATGAGGGCAAACACGACGCGCTGCGCCTTGCGATCGCCGATCAGGAGGCAGCGGGCATCGACATCGTCACCGACGGTGAGCAGACTCGGCGGCATTTCGTCACCACCTTCATCGAAACCCTGCGCGGAGTCGATTTCCTGAACAAGCGTACCGTACGCATCCGCAACCGCTACGATGCGGACGTACCGGTGGTGGTGGGCCCCGTCTCGCGTGGCTTGCCCGTGTTCGTCGAGGACATGCGCTTTCTTCGCTCGCAGACGAAGCGGCCGATCAAGTTCGCCCTTCCCGGCCCGATGACAATGGTGGACACGCTCTACGACAACCACTATCGGAGCCGCGAGAAGCTCGCGCGCGAGTTCGCGGCGATCCTTAACCAGGAAGCGCGCGAGCTGGAGAAGGCCGGCGCCGATGTGATCCAATTCGACGAGCCCGCGTTCAACGTCTACATGGATGAAGTGAGGGACTGGGGCATCGCAGCGCTCGAAGCCGCGGCGGCCGGTCTCAACTGCAGAACCGCCGTTCACGTCTGCTACGGCTACGGCATCAAGGCGAATACCGACTGGAAGAAAACGCTCGGCTCGGAATGGCGCCAGTACGAATCGACGTTTCCGCTGCTGGCACGGTCGAAAATCAATCAGGTCTCGCTCGAATGCGCAAATTCGCGCGTGCCGCTCGAGCTGCTTGCGCTGCTCAAGGGAAAGGACGTGCTGGTCGGCGCGATCGATGTCGCGAGCGACCAGGTGGAAAAACCGGAGCAGGTCGCGAGTACGATACGCGCCGCGATGAAGTTCGTGCCGGCCGACAGGCTCTATCCGTGCACCAATTGCGGCATGGTGCCCCTTGCGCGCGAGGTCGCCCAGGGCAAGCTCCGCGCCCTGGCAGAGGGCGCCGCGCTGGTGCGCAAGGAACTCGGGGCCTAGCTCTTCTTCAGCGCGCCCCGCGCCGCGCGCATGGCGTGCCACAAGCGGTCGGGCGTGTAGGGGAAGTCGAGATGGTGAATGCCGAGCGGCCGCAGCGCGTCGATGACCGCGTTCGCAACCGCTGGCACCGCGCCCGTCGTTCCCGCCTCCCCTGCGCCTTTCACTCCGAGCGGGTTGCCCGGCGAGGGGATCGAGCGGTCGTGGAGACTGATCTCCGGCATGTCGTCCGCGCGCGGCATCGGGTAATCCATGAAAGTGCCGGTGAGCAGCTGGCCGGAGCCCTCGTCGTACACCGCGTGCTCGCCGAGCGCCTGGCCGAGCCCTTGGGCGATGCCGCCGTGCAGCTGGCCCTCGAGCAGAACGTGGTTGATGACCCGTCCGCAGTCGTCCACGGCCGTGTAGCGCTCGATGTCGAGCACGCCCGTCTCCGCATCGATCTCGACTTCCACCACATGGGCGCCGCTCGGGAAAGAGCGCGGCTGAGGGGTCTCGCCTCCGGAGTCGAGCGCGCCGGGATGCTTTTTCGCGAGATCCTCGACCCCGACCGAGATGTCGGTCCCCTTCACGCGGTACCGGCCGCTCTTGAATTCGATATCCGTGGGCGCGACCTCGAGGTCCTTCGCCGCGAGCTCGGTGCCCTTGCGCACCACTTCACGAGCCGCGACCAACAGCGCTCCGCCATGCGCCATCATCGAGCGCGAGCCGATAGTGCCTTCGCCGATGAGCTTCGGGCCGTCCGGGTCGCTCGCCCGCAGCGTGATCTTCTCCGGATCCATGCCGAGCGCTTCGCCGACGACCTCCGGATAGACGGTCTCGTGACCCTGCCCCGAGGGGCCGGCGAGCGCGTAGAGCAGCGCGTTGCCGGACTCGCCGAACTTGATCATGGCCTCTTCCTTCGGCGCGCCGCCGGCGCCGGCGGGCTCGACGAACATGGCGCAGCCGATCCCGCGCAGCTTCCCGCGCTTCCTCGCTTCGCCGCGTCGCGCCTCGAAGGAGCTCCACTCCCCCTGCTTCAGGGCCTCTTCGAGAAGTCCGTGCGGGTCGCCGCTGTCGTACACGGAGTGCGGGTGCGGCGTCTGGTACGGGAACGCTTCCTTGGGGATCAGATTGCGCCGGCGCAGCTCCATCCGGTCGATCTTCAGCTCGCGCGCCGCTTCCTCGACGAGCCGCTCGGCGAGATACGACACGTTGGGCCGCCCAGCCCCGCGGTAGGCGGTTGTCGGCGTCGTGTTGGTCACGGCAAGGCGGTGTCTCCCGTACATCACCGGGATCCGATACAGATTGATGGCGTGCAGCCCGGGCGGCAGGGTGTTGATCAGCGCCCCGGGCGTCGACAGGTACGCGCCGGCATTCACAAACCAGTTGATGCGGATCGCGAGGAACTTCCCGTCCCTGTCGAGCGCAAGCTCGCCGACGAGCTTCGCCGCGCGACCGTGGTAGTCGGAAAGGAAGGTCTCGGAGCGGGTCGAAGTCCATTTCACAGGCCTGCCGAGAGTCTTTGCGGCGAGCATGGCCACGCAATATTCGGCGTAGGCGTCCGAGCGGATGCCGAAACCTCCGCCCACGTCTTGGGCGCGCACCATGATCTTCTCGTCGGGAATGCCCGTAATGCCGCTCGCGCTTCCGCGCATCAGCGAAAGCCCCTGTGAGCTCACATACAAGTCGTACCGGTCGGTCCTGGCGTCGTACGCAGCGAGGCAGGCTTTGGGTTCCATCGGGTTGCCCACCATGCGCTGGCTGTTCAGCGCGACGCGCGTGACGTGGGCGGCCCGCGCGAAGGCCTCGTCCGTCTTCGCCTCGTCGCCGTACTCGTAGTCGAAGCACAGGTTACCCGGAATTTCCGGGTAGAGCTGCTCTGCCCCTGCGGCCAGCGCCGCCTCGGCGTCGACCACCACCGGCAGCTCTCGGTACTCGATTTCGATTCTCTCCGCGGCGTCCTGCGCCGCGAGTGCGGTGTCGGCGACGACCAGCGCGACCTCCTGCCCGACGAAACGCACCCGGCTGTTGGCGAGGCCGTCCCGGTGCGGAACCTTGATGAGCATCCCGCCGCGTCCCGGGTAGCGGGCAATCTGGGGTGTTGACTTGAAGCCTGCCTTGGCGGTATCGGCGCCTGTGAACACCGCTACGACGCCCGGCGCGGACCGCGCCGCCTTGACGTCGATCGAGGCGATCTCGGCGTGCGCGCGGTCGGAGCGCAGAAAGTAGCAGTAAAGCTGGCCGGGAAGATTCCAGTCCGAGGTGTATTTCCCCTGCCCCGTCGCCAAGCGGAAATCCTCGCGCCGCCCCTTGTATGCCTTGCTCATTCCGATTTGTCTCCGATATTCATGGCACCGGCGCGAATTGTACTTGGAGAAAGCCTCCTGCCCGAGGGGATGCGAGCGGGCTTCGGAGGCCCGCGCTGGAAGGCCGCTGCGCCGGGGAGTCAGGCGATGCCGGGGACCAGGCCCGGAGAAGGCTTGGGCGGAAACATGACGACGCGATTCCGGCCTTCGGCTTTCGCCCTGTAAAGGGCGGCGTCGGCCGCCCGCAGGACTGCCGGGCCGTTTTCGCCATGGTCCGGGAAAGTGGCGAGCCCCGTCGATACGGTGAGCTTCAGCCTGGAGCCTCCGGCCGCAACCGAGGACTCCTCCACACGGGAGCGCACGGTCTCTGCCCGCTGGCGCAAGGCCTCCTCGGTCGTTCCAGGCAGGATGATCACGAACTCTTCGCCGCCCGCGCGGCAGGCGATGTCTTCCTCGCGCACGCAGAGCGCGAGTTCAGCGGCGATGCCGCGTAGCGCCGCGTCGCCGGCCTCGTGCCCGAGTGTGTCGTTGATCCGCTTGAAATTGTCGACATCGATCACCATGACGCCGACGGTGGCGCCGATGCGTCGAGCGCGCAGAATTTCCCGGTGCAGGCTCTCCTCCATCTGGCGCCTGTTGTACAGGCCGGTCAGCGGATCGCGCATCGCCTGGAGCGTCAGCTCAAGCTGCACCATGACTTGGCCGGCGAGCGTTCGCAGCATCTCGACCTGCCGGGGCTGCAGCGAGCGCGGCACGAAGTCCATCACGCAAAGAGCGCCCAGGGCCAGGTTCTCCTGAGTCACCAGCGGCGCGCCCGCGTAGAACTTGACTTGAGGCGGAGCAAGGACCAGCGGGCAATCTCTAAAGAGGGGATCTTGGGAGGCGTTCGCAACCTGGAAGACGCCCCGCTGGGCGATCGCGTGGTCGCACAAGCGGTCCCGCGCAGTGTCTCGAAGGTCCAGGCCGAAGGACGACTTGAAAAACTGCCGGTCAGCGTCGACCAGGCTCAACAACGAAATGGGCGTCTCGCAGATGCTCGCCGCGAGACGCGTCAGGTCGTCGAATCGTGCTTCCCGCCCGGTGTCGAGAACGCAGTAGCTGCGCAGCGCGGTAAGCCGGGCGCCTTCCTCTGCGTTGGGCGAAAAGCGGCGCGTATCCACCGCGGCGCCTGGCTGTTGGGCCGGCATTCGAAGTGCCTGTTGAAGTCTCCCCTGGAACGGAAAATTTACTACGGGAAAATCGCGAGGTAAAGGCAAGAAATCTGGCGATACGCTGACGTGGTTCACTCACGAAAGTCGCGCAACGACAGTGTCGCTTCCGCGCAATCCCTTACGGTGCGGAGGTAATGTGATTCCTCAAGCTTCCCGGGATAAGGTCTTGCGATTAAGCTTGTTTTACTTCTTCGCTTGCGAGTGGGGTCCCGCAAGCAACCTGCTCGATGGATTCGGGTTCGGCTACGCAGCGCAGCATCGGTCACGGCGTAACCGCGACGGCCGTCACATCTCCAGCGGTCGGCGCAACCAGCTGATACGTTCCCGCCGGGAGGGGGCCGCCCGGGGCGGCGTTGATGCCGGGAACGATGATCAAGGACGAGTGGGCGGCCACGTAGAGCCGGTCGTTCACCGGATCCAGCGCGAGCTTGGGCATGAGGGCGCTTCCCAGAGAGAAGGCCCTGGCCACGACGGCCGTTACATCCTGCGTGCCCGCGTTATCGAGCACGCTGATATTGCCTCCGGAGTCGGACACATACAGTCGGTCATTTGCCGCGTCCAGAAGAATGCTGATATCCGAGGACAAAGGCAGGGCGATCGCGCGATTGGGTGGCTGGACGCCGCTGATGGCGGCCGCGCCGTTGAATGCAAGGATGGAAGTCGAAGTGGAGGTCGTGCCTGCGACATAGAGAGTGTCATTCACGACATCGACCGCAACGCCGCGAACCTGGAACCCCGTTCCGAAGTTTGGGATAAGAGTCCGGTTCGGCGCAGCGAGATTGAGGGTACTGGCGTTGTCGTATGCGCTGACGCCGCCGCCAAGCGTCTCCCCGACGTAGAGGCGATCGTTTGCAGTGTCGATATATAGCGAAGAAAAGTTCCCCACCGAGGCGGTGGCGGGTGTGCCGGCGGGACGGACATCGCCATTCGCAGCGTTCGCGCCGGCGAAGGCGATGACTTGAGTTCCGTTTGAAACGTACAGGAGGTCTCTGCCGGCATCCAGCGTCATCGCAGATATATTCGACGTAGCGAAGCCCGTGTCAGCGCCGGTGATGAGCCGGTTGGCGGGAACTGCCCCCGGTCCGCTTGGATTCGAGTTGATGAAAGAGGCGATGGCGTGATTGCCCGAATCGGCCACGAAGAGCTTGCTGGGAACGGGCGGGAGAGGACTGCTGCCGCCGTGATCTCCGCACGCAGCGAGGATCGAGACCGCCAGGATCAGAGCAAGCCGAGGTCGCAGAATCAACCCCCTAGAGCGTGCGCGGCGCATGCCTCAGCTCCAGGCGGCGAATGCCAGGCCGATCCCGGTCCCGGCGGGCGTCCGGTATGAAGGGGTGTAGGAAATCCAGCTCAGTTTCAGGTCCATCGCGGCGCTTGCCACGACGATCCAGTTGCGGATCTCCGAGTTCCCCGCTTTCAGCCGGCGCGGATCGAGGTTCCCGAGGAAGGTCGTATCCTTGCCGTGCAAGGCTTCGATGATCAGACGATCCAGGTCTTCCTCCACGACGAAATGGGAGAGACCCCCGGAGGCGAGAATTCCGATGCGTGCGTCACCCGGGTAGGATTCGACCAGATTCTTCAGCGCCCGACCGAGCTTCACGCAGCGTTTGGGCAGCGGCGGATTGGGGGGATTGTAGGTATTGAGGAAGACGGGCACGACTGGCAGCACCGGCGCGCCGTTGCCCTTCAGGTACCAGCGGTGCACGAACGAGTATGCGTGGCCCTCGCTCTGGTCGGGGTCGAGACCGTTGACTGCGGAAACGTCGAACTCCTCGGCGACGAGACCCTCGATCAGATGCAGAGCGAGAGACCGGTTGCAGGGATAGTGGGCGTCGCCGTCATCCTCGTAGCGGCGCATCTGCGCACGGTTGTACCATTCCTCCGGCCACATGAACTTCCTGGCGTTGCTCCGTCCCGCATTGCGGATGGAATCACCGTAGTAAATGCCGATTGATGGCATGTGCCGGTCCTGGAAAAGCTCGTGCTGATCGTCGCCGACGATCACGAGCGCGTCGAGCTTCGCCGCCGCGATCCCGGCCTTCAGCCGCCGCATCGCTTCGTGCACGTCCTTGAAGCGACCGGTGATGGCCCCTTCGGTGAGAAGCTCGCCGATATTGGAGGGCGCCTGTGCGAGCACCTCTTCGTAGGAGCGCGGCCGGCCCTCGCGGTCGAAGTACTTCATGCGAAGGTCGCTCTGCCGGAAGCCCGTCAGCCAGTCCTGCAGCTCGGCGGCGAGCATGACGCTGTGCGAGGAGCCGAATGCCGCGGTGAGGCGCGCCATCTCAGCCTGCCTTAGAACCGGCGAAGGTGATCATGTTGGGGTTCGGTTCTGAATAATGCTGCAGGATTCTATCCGCTTTGGCCTCGAGCCGAGATCTTTCAGCGGGCGGCGCGAAGCCGTGCGAGTCCCGTCGGGCGGTCACGGCCAGTTTCGGCGGGGCCCGCTGCGCGCCTATGATAGCCTGTCGGTCGTTCTTGTTTCGCGAGTATCCGGATGAATGTTCGCACCGCCGCGCCGAGCCTTGACATCGCGCTCTCTTCTCTCTTGATCCGGAGCGGTCGGCAGAGGTACGCAAGGCCGGTCAAAGACGCAAAGATCCCGGCGCAGTGAAGATCCTCGTTCTTCCCGGTGACGGCATCGGGCCGGAGATCACGGCAGCCACGCTCACCGTGCTCGAGCGCGCCAACGCCGTTTTCAGGCTCGGAATAGGCTGGCAGCAGGAAGAAATCGGCCTCGCTTCCCTCAAGAAGGAAGGCACAACCCTTCCGCTTCGCGTGATGGAGGCGGCGCGCGAAGCGGCCGGCGTCATCCTGGGCCCGCTTTCGACCTACGAGTACCCGCCGCGGGAGCGCGGCGGCATCAACGCTTCGGGCGAGTTGCGCATCAAGCTGGATCTTTACGCCAACGTCCGTCCCGCCCGGTCCCGTCTCGGGGTCGGCCTGACCGGCAAGCCGGTCGACCTCGTGATTTACCGGGAAAATACCGAGGGCTTCTATGCCGATCGCAACATGTACCTCGGGTGCGGCGAGTTCATGCCCACCGAGGACATGGCTCTCGCGGTCAGGCGGGTCACGGCGAAGTGCTGCGAGCGCATCGCCCGCCGCGCGTTCCAGGCGGCGATGATCCGGCGGAAGAAGGTAACAGCGGTTCACAAGGCGAATGTCTTCAGGATATCCGATGGCCTGTTCCTGCGCGAGGTGCGCAAGGTCGCGACAGACTTTCCGCAGGTGCGGCTCGAGGAAGTCATCGTGGATGCGATGGCCGCGCTCTTGCTGCGCGACCCGATGCGCTTCGACGTCATCGTCGCGGAGAACATGTACGGCGATATTCTTTCGGACGAGGCCTCCGAACTCTCGGGCGGTCTCGGCCTCGGAGGCTCGATCAACGCCGGCGACGAGCTGTGCGTCGCGCAGGCGCAGCACGGCTCGGCGCCGGACATCGCCGGAAAAAACGTCGCGAACCCCGCTTCGCTCATTCTTTCGGCGGCCATGCTGCTCGAGTGGATCGGCGCTCGGCAAGCCGAAGAAGCGCTTGGCCGCGCGGCCCGGGAGATCGACGCCGCGGTCGACGCAACCCTGGGGAATCCCGCTCACCGCACGGCCGACCTGGGCGGACCCCTGGGAACGCAGGAATTCGCGGAAGCGGTGTCCGCGAAACTCGGCCAGGGATAGCGGCGGTGTTCGAATTCGGGAGCAAGCCCCGGAGTGCTTGCCGCCTCATCCTGGCTGACCATGGTGCTCATGGGCGCAATCGCGCGCCGCAAACCGACAGGGAGCGCTATGATGGATCGAGTGGAAGCAGGCATTCCGGCAGCTTTGCCGTCCTACTCAAGCGATACGGACCGCTGGAAAGCCGTAGCGAGCCGGGACCGGCGCGCGGACGGCGCGTTCTTCTATTCGGTCGCCACCACCGGCGTTTACTGCCGACCCTCTTGTGGCGCGCGCCTGCCGCGGCGCGAGAATGTGCGCTTCCACGCGAGCCGCGAGGACGCGGAGCGGGCCGGATTTCGTCCCTGCAAACGCTGCCGTCCCGACCAGGCCCCGCTCGAGCTGCGGCGCGCCGCCGCCGTGGAGAAGGCCTGCCGGCTGATCGAAACGGCGGAAGAGACCCCCTGCCTTGACCGGTTGGCCGACTCCGCTGGAATGAGCCGCTTCCATTTCCACAGGGTTTTCAGAGCCATCACCGGCGTCACACCGAAGGACTATGCAGCGGCTCATCGTGCGCGCCGCCTGCGCGAGCAATTGCCGCGGAGCGCAACGGTCACCGAAGCGATTTACGGGGCCGGATTCAATTCGAGCGGCCGGTTCTACGCGACGTCGACTCGGGCCCTGGGGATGGCCCCGGCGCGCTTTCGCAGCGGAGGCGCCGGCGAATCGATCCGCTTTGCCGTAGGGGAATGCTCGCTCGGCTCGATTCTCGTCGCCGCGACGGAGAGAGGCATCTGCGCGGTGCAGCTCGGCGACGACCCCGAAGCGCTCGTCAAGGAGCTTCAGGACCGTTTTCCCAAAGCCAGACTCAGGGGGGCCGAAGCCGAATTCGAGCGCTGGGTTGCTGAGGTGGTCGGCCTCGTCGAAACGCCGGCGATAGGCTTCGATCTTCCGCTCGACGTGCGAGGCACCGCGTTCCAGCAACGCGTGTGGGACGCACTGCGCAGCATTCCGCCCGGCTCGACCGTCAGCTACGCGGAACTCGCCAGGCGAATCGGCGCGCCGGGCGCCGCGCGCGCCGTGGCGAGCGCCTGCGCGGCGAACCCGGTCGCGGTCGCGATCCCCTGCCATCGGGTCGTGCGCACCGACGGATCGCTGTCCGGATACCGCTGGGGCGTCGATCGGAAACGGGCGCTGCTCGCCCGCGAGTCGAAAGTGGCCTAGAGGTAGAGACCCTTGCAGATGCGGGTGTATCCTATCGGGACAATTCTTCCGGAGAAGATCCATGAGACACGTCATCGCCGCGCTCGCGGCCGCGGTCCTTGCCGCTTGCGGGGTGGAGACCGCGAGCACCGCGGCGACCGCCGCCGCGATCAAGAAACAGGAAGCAGAGCAAGCCAAGAAGACCCTGGAACAAGCACAGCAGAAGATCGGCCAGGCCGCCGAGCAGATGCAACAGAGCGCTCAGCGCGCCGCCGACAGCCCCGAGAAATAGCCTCGCAGATTCCGCCGCGCCCCGAAGCGCTCGACCTGATCCAGGACTCCCGGCGCCGGGGTTCAATCGCAGCGGACCGTCATCCCTCCGTCCACGACGATCTCGGCGCCGGTAATGAAGCGCGCTTCGTCGGACGCGAGAAACAGGACGGCGTTGGCGGTATCGCGGCCGTCGCCTTCGATGGGGAGGGGAATGCGCTTCCGGCGCTGGCGCAGGAGCGTCTCGACGTCGCCGCCCGCGCGCTGCCCGGCAAGACGCGCTTCCACCATGGGCGTGTGCAGCTGGCCGGGCACGACGGCGTTCACGCGTATTCCCTTGGCGGCATATTGCATGGCGACGACGCGCGAGAGCTGGATCACCCCGGCCTTGGTTGCCGCGTAGGCCACCTGAGCGGCACCGGTCCAGCGCAGCCCCGAAGTCGAGGCGATGTTGACGATCGCACCGCTTCCCTGCCGCTCCATCACGGGGAGCACATGCTTGCAGACGAGAAAGACGCTTTTCAGGTTGAGGTCGACCTGCGCGTCCCAGGCCTCCTCGGACATCTCCACCGGGCCACCCGCCGCGGAGCCGCCGACGTTGTTGACGAGGATGTCGATCCTGCTCCACGCGTCCACGCAGGCGCGGGCCATCGCCGCGGCGGCCGCGCCGTCGGTCACGTCGCAAAGATGCGTCCGGACATCGCCCCCCGCGTCCTTCACCCGGGCGACGGTCTCGGCGAGCGGCCCGGCATCGCGGTCCACCGCGAAAACCCTCGCGCCCTCCTCGGCGAAACGCACCGCCGTCGCGCGGCCGTTGCCCCAGCCCGGGCCCACCGAGCCCGCCCCGGTGATGATCGCCACCTTGCCTTCCAGGCGCTGCGTCATCTTCCGAATCCGTAGAAGCGCCGCGGATTGCCGACGAGAAGCGCGCGACGAGCCTCCTCCGAAGGCGCGATGTCGGCGAGGAGGTCGACCAGAATGCCGTCGTCGGGCACGAAGGCGAGATTCGGGTGCGGCCAGTCGGTGCCCCAGAAGCAGCGGTCGCCGAACTCGGCGACCAGCTTCCTCGCGAACGGAATCGCGTCCCCGTACGGCGGCCCTCTCCGCGAGATCCGCTCGCTGCCGCTCACCTTCACGTGGAATCTCCGGTCCTGCATGAGATCGAGGAGAGCGCGGAAGGCCGGCTGCTCCAGGCCGAGCGATGCATCCATGCGTCCCATGTGGTCGATGACGATTGGAACCGCGGAGCGCTTCAAGGCCGGGCTCGTCGGCTCGATGAGTTCGCTCTCCATGTGGATCTGCAGGTGCCAGCCGAGATCGGCGAGCCGCGGCGCGAGGGCGATCGCCTCCTCGATCGAGGCTCCCTGCGGCAGGTGTCTCATGAAATTGAAGCGCACGCCGCGGAAGCCCTGCGCATCGAGCGCCTTCAGCTCAGCATCCTTTACCTCCGGCCCCAGCAAAGCTACGCCGACGTAAGCGCCCCCCTTCGCTGCGAGCGCGTCGGCGACCACGGAATTGTCGAAGCCGTGGCAGCCCGCCTGCACGATGACGCAGTGCTCGATCCCGAGCAGCGCGTGCAGCGCGAAAAGGCGTTCCTTCGGCGCGTCGGCGGGTGGTGTGTAAGTGCGCTTCTCGGGGAACGGAAAGCGCTCGCGCGGCCCGAAGACGTGCACGTGCGCGTCGCAGGCGCCGGGGGGCAGTTTCAGCCTGGGCCTGCCGGGCGAAAGACTGTAGGAGGGCTTCGCGTCGGGCATCGAGGAGTGCTTTCGGGGCTTAATGTACATTATCGACTTCCGGAGGAGGAACCATGACGAACCGATTGCAGCGATTTCTGCTGTGCGCGCTGGGGATGCTCGTATACAGCACGGCCCTGGCGCAGACCTTTCCGAGCAAGCCGGTAAAGCTGGTCGTGGGCTTTCCCGCCGGAGGTCCGGCGGACATTTTTGGACGGATCTTCGCTCAGGGTCTGGGCGCCAACCTGGGGCAGACGGTGATCGTCGAGAACAAAAGCGGCGTGGGGGGCGTGCTCGGCATCGACTCGGTCGCGAAGGCTGCGCCCGACGGCTACACGCTGGGTTTCAACAATCAGGGCTCGGTGGCGATGGCACCGTACGCGCTTTCCAAGATGCCCTTCGATCCGCGCCGGGACCTCGCGCTCATCACGACCGTGGTGAAGGTCCCGGAAGTCATTGTCGTGAACCCTTCCGTCCCGGCGCAGAACCTGGCCGAGCTGATCGCCTACGCGAAGGCCAATCCCGGCAAGGTCAATTTCGGCTCGGCGGGCGCGGGCGGCATCACGCACCTCGCGTGCGAGCTGTTGAAGGCCGAGGCGCACGTTGACATCCTGCACGTGCCGTACAAGGGGGCGGCGCCGGCGGTAAACGACCTGCTCGGCGGCCAGGTGCAGATGGGGATCTTCGACGTTCCGGTCGTCCTCCCGCACATCCGCTCGGGCAAGTTCAGGGCGCTCGCCGTGACGAGCGCGAAGCGCGCGCCGTCGCTGTCCGAGGTGCCCACGACGGCGGAGGTCGGCTACCCGAAGGTGATCTCCGACAACTGGTACGGGCTCGTCGGCCCGGCGGCCACGTCGCCTGAAGTTCTCGCTCGGATTCACTCCGCCGCGGTGAAGGCCCTCGCCTCACCCGAGCTCGTCGCCCAATTCGGGAAGGTGAGCGGAATCCCCTTCCCTTCCACGCGCGAGGAGTACTCGGCGTTCCTCTCGGAGGAGCAGGCGCGCTGGAGCACGATCATCAAGGCGATCGGCTTCAAGGAGTGAAACGGGCCGCCTGAGGACGTGCCAGTTGTGCCGCGCGGCAGCGAAGCTCGACCGAGCGAGGGAATGCCGAACCGGCCAGGGGTAGTGCTCGCGTCCTGGAACGCCGCTAGCGGTTCGAGCTATTTGGAGGTTCCGTAGCCAAGAGGTCCGGGCCGATCTCCGGGATCGAGCGCACGCCCGAGAGCTGCATCGAGCGCACCAGCTCGTCGCGCAGAATCTCGATCGCGCGCGTCGCCCCCGCTTCGCCTGCGGCGCAGGCGCCGTAGAGCGTCGCCCGCCCGAGCATTACGGCCTCGGCGCCGAGCGCGATTGCCTTGATCGCGTCCACCCCGCGGCGCACGCCCCCGTCGACCAGCACGCTCATCCGGCCCTTCACCGCGCGCGCGATCGGCGGCAGCGCGTCGAGGGACGCGATCGCCCCGTCGAGCTGCCGGCCGCCGTGGTTGGAAACGACCAGCGCGTCCACTCCTATCGCGGCAAGCCGCTCTGCGTCATTGGTGCGCAGGATTCCCTTCACGAGCATCTTCCTCGGCCAACGGTCGCGGATCGCTCTCAGGCCGTCCCAGTCGAAATCCGCATCCCAGAACTGCCCGACCGAGGAAGCGATCTCCGCGGTGCTCTTCGCCTCCGGGGCGAGGTCCACGACGTTTTCCAGCACCGGCATCCCGTGGCGCAGCATCGAGAGCACCCACCACGGACGGGTGGCGAAGTCGAAAACGTTTCTCGGAGTGAAGCGGAAGCGGATCGCAAAATCGTTGCGGAAATCGCGCTCGCGCTTGCCGCCGACGGGAACGTCTACGGTGACCATGAGCGCCTCGTAATCGAGCGCCCGCGCGCGCTCGATGAGAGCCATGGTCATGTCGCGCTGGCGGAAGATGTAGGCTTGGAACCACAGGCGCCCGCCCGCCTCGCGTGCGATGCGCTCGATCGAGGCCGTGGCCATGGTCGAGAGCGTATACGGGATGCCGGCCGCGGCGGCCGCGCGCGCGACGCCCACGTCGGCGACCGGCCAGCCGAAGCCGATGCCGCCTGTCGGGCCGACTGCGATCGGGAGCTTGGAGCCCGAACCCAAGATACTCGTGGAGGTATCGATTCGAGCGACCCCGACTAGCGATTTCGGCGCGATGCGCACGCGCTCGAAGGCGGCGCGGTTGGCGGCTAGCGTCAGCTCGTCCTCGGCCGCCCCGTCGAAGAAATCGAACACGGCGCGCGGCAGGCGCTGCCTCGCCATCCCGCGCAGGTCCTCGATGTTCCAGGCACGCAGAACGCGCGCGGCGGCGCGGCGCGATCGCGGACAGGAGGACGTCGCTCGTGCCTGCGCGCCCGCGACCGCGTGGGGGTCGTCCGCCTTCATTCGAGCTTCAGATGCGCGGCCTTGATGACGCGCGTCCAGCGCTCGTGGTCCTTCTTCAGGAAGGCGGCGAATTCCGCCGGCGTGTCGGCGATTGTGACCGCGCCCAGGGCCTTCAGTCGTTCCTTGGTTTCAGCCTTGCCGAGAGACTTGCGCATCTCTTCGCCCAGGCGCTCGACGATCGCCTTCGGCGTTCCGGCGGGCGCGAGCATCCCCACCCAGGGCGCCGTCTCCTCGAAGCCGGGAAACCCCGCCTGCGCCAGGGTCGGCACCCCGGGAAAATCGGGTCGGGGTGCGGTCGTGCCGATGGCGAGCACCTTCAGCTTGTTCGCCGCGACATGGTCGGCGATTCCGACGACCGGATAGAACATGTAGGTGACGCGGCCCGCCATGACCTCGGCGAGCGCCGGCCCGTTGCCTTTGAACGGCACGCTGAGCATCTTCGTTCCGGTGACGTTTTCCAGCATCGCACCGGCGAGGTGGGAGGAGCCGCCGATCCCCGGCGTTCCGTAGCTCACTTCGCCGGGCTTCG
>Ga0187773_10000163_pt1 | contig 28779 bp, 21 predicted proteins | sample 0216_BV02_MP05_1_FD_133133 | JGI IMG/M metagenome (GOLD analysis project Ga0187773, IMG submission 133133) | Tropical peat soil microbial communities from peatlands in Department of Meta, Colombia - 0216_BV02_MP05_10_MG | ecosystem: Environmental > Terrestrial > Soil > Wetlands > Peat | place...
AGTCCCGGAAAGCCGCAAACCAGCGAAGCTTGTACTCAAATTTCTCCGAACCGACTGCCTCTCCATTTGGAGCGTAGGCGCAGACGATGCGCAAGGCGTCAGCCGCATCGCCTGCCGTAGCTGCGATGATGCGTTTCTGTACATCGGGAAATCCGGGTATTCCTGTGGCAACGTCTTTGAGCGGTGACCTAGACAGGATGGCGACGCCGTTATAGGTCTTCTGGCCTGACCAGACGCAGCGGAAGCCTGCTGTCTGGATTGGCTCGAACGGAAATGTCGCGTCTTCGAGTTTTGTTTCCTGAATGCCGACCGCGTGCGGGGACTGCTTCGCCAGCCAATCGAGCAGGTGCGGCAGGCGCACCTTAAGTGAATTTACATTCCACGAGGCGAGTTTCATCGAGGATGTCCGCCGCAGAACGAGCGGGCTGCGGACCTGCCCCACTCTTGCGAATTATTGGCTACCTGCCGGTGGCGGTTTCCTGAGGCGCACCCGTTTCTGGCACCTGCCGTATCGGTGGCTTTTGCGCTTCCGAGGGCGCCGCCATCCTGCGCAGCGAATCGAGGGGCAACTGCGGCCCAGAAGGCGGGTACCCTGCCGTGTCGAGCAAGCCGTCATACAAGTCGTCGCGAAAGCCGGACTGCATCTGGCTGCCGACGATCAAATGCGGCAACTGGTCCTTTCCCGAAACTCGCTTGAGTTCATCGAGATCGCCCTGGGTGACGACGCTGATCTCCGTGAAAGGGACTCCGCGCTTTACCAGCGCCGCCCTCGCTTCGTCACACGGCGTGCCGCATTCGGGCGAGGTGCGCAGAGTCACCGGGAAATTCTTGGCCGCCATCTGCGTCGCGTAGGGCAGGTTCACAGTTTCCGTGGCCTCGCCCCAGCCTGCTCCCAGCGCCTTCTTTTGTACGTTCCTTGCACCAGGCGGAGGCGGCATTTGCGAGTAGTGAATCCCGCCCTGCTTGTCCACCCAGCGGTAGACCTGCGCCGATGCATGGCATGCAATCAGCAGGATTGCCGCTGCGGCGAATAGGGCGCGCATACGTTTGGAGCGCTGCTTGAGGCGCCGATCATACCATTGTGGCGCAGCAGCGCGTCGATGCGCGGCTCGCGACCCCTGAAGGCCTTGAAGGATTCCAGCGCGGGGCGGCTGCCGCCGACAGCGAGAATCTCATCGCGAAATCGCGCTCCCGTTCCCGAGTCGAGCACGCCGTTCTCCTCGAAAAGGCTGTATGCGTCGGCGGAGAGAACTTCGGCCCACTTGTAGCTGTAATACCCGGCGGCGTACCCCCCGGCGAAGATGTGCGAAAAATTGTTCAAAAAGCGGTTGTATTCTGGCGGGATCACCACGGCGACTCGCTCCCTGATTGCATCGAGCAGCTCCCGGGACGTCACCGGACCGTCGGGGTCGAAATCGTGGTGGAGGTGCAAGTCGACCAGCGCGAATTCGATCTGGCGCACCATCTGCATTCCGGATTGAAAGTTCTTCGCAGCCACCATCTTGTCGAACAGCTCGCGCGGCAGCGCTTGCGCGGAGTCGATGTGCGCGGTCATGTGGCGCAGCACATTCCACTCCCAGCAGAAGTTCTCCATGAACTGCGACGGAAGCTCGATCGCGTCCCATTCTACCCCCCGAATTCCCGATACTTCCGGGTACTCGATCTGCGAGAGCAGGTGGTGTAGCCCGTGGCCGAATTCGTGGAACAGAGTCAGCACTTCGTCGTGTGTCAGGAGGACCGGTCGGTTCCCGGTGGGCGCCGGAAAGTTGCATACGAGGTGGGCGACCGGCGTCTGCAGCCTGCCCGCGATACGCTGGCGCGTAATGGCCTCGTCCATCCAGGCGCCGCCTCGCTTCGTTTCCCGCGAGTGCAAATCCAGGTAGAACTGTCCGACGAGCATGCCCGCGAGATCGCAAATGCGGAAAAAGCGCACGTCCGGATGCCAAGTTTCAGCCACATCCGGGACGATGCGGATTCCGTAGATTGTCCCCACCAGCTTGAACAGACCCTCCAGCACTTTGCTTTCGGGGAAGTACTTTTTGACGTCCTGATCTGAAAACGCGTAGCGTTTGGCACGCAATTTTTCAGAGGCAAATGCAATGTCCCAGGCACCCAGCGCGTCGATCCCCAGTTCCAGGCGCGCGAATTCCTTCAGTTCCGCGTAGTCCCTGCGCGCGTAGGGCAGAGCGCGTTCGGCGAGTTCCTCCAGGAAAGCGAGCACTGCGTCCGGTGAATCCGCCATCTTGGGCACGAGCGACAGCTCGGCGAAACTTCCATAGCCGAGAAGTCTCGCCTTTTCGCCCCGGAGCCGAAGTTCCTTCTCGATGATCGCGGTGTTGTCGAGATCCGGCCTGCCGAACTCGCTTCCCCGAGTGACATATGCACGGTAGAGACCTTCCCGCAAACTGCGATTCTCGGCGTACTGCATCGCCGGCACATAGGAGGGCGCTTGGAGGGTCAGTTTCCATCCTGAGTGCCCATCCTTATATGCGCTCTCCTCGGCCGCGCGCATGACGTCTTCCGGAATGCCGGCGAGCTCGGTCCGATCCGACACCAGCATCGAAAATGCGTTGGTCGCATCGAGCAGGTTCTCGGAAAATTTCGCCTCCAGCGCAGCGAGCTCCTCCTCGATTTGTCCAAAGCGTCGCTTCTTTTCGTCGACGAGCTCTGCGCCGCCGAGGCGGTAGTCGCGCAGATCGTTTTCGATGGCCCTGCGCTGAGCCGGGGAGAGGGATTCGAATTCGGCGGAAGCCCGAAGCGTCCTGTATTTCCCATAGAGATCCAGGTTCTGGGCGAGTTCGGTCCTGTATTTCGTGACCTTCGGGAGGTTGGCGTTGTAGGCCTCCCGGATCGCCGGGCTGTCGGCAACAGAGTGAAGGTGGGCGACCGCACCCCAGGCACGGGATAGGCGTTCGTTGGCGCTTGCCAGCGGCTCGGCGAAGCTATCCCAGGAAACGGGAGAGCCCGCGTTCGAGAGACGCTCGATCAGGTCGCGGTTCTCCGACAGCAACTGGTCGATAGCCGGGGTGACGTGCCCGGGGCGTATGGACGCGTAATCGGGAAGGCCGGAGAATTCGAGTAAGGGATTCACGCTTTTCTTGAAGAAGACGCGGAAGGGGCTCGGCCGGGCTGGTCTCAAGCCTTGCGACCTGCTGCGGCCTCGGCAGCCGCGACCGTGTTCTCCAGAAGCATGGCGATCGTCATGGGACCGACTCCGCCCGGCACCGGAGTGATCCGCGATGCGGTTCCCATCATGGCCTGAAAATCCACGTCCCCCGCGAGTTTTCCATTGGGAAGCCTGTTTATGCCGACGTCGATGACGATGGCACCCGGCTTGATCATGCCGCCGGCGACGAGCCGGGGCTTGCCCGCTGCAACCACGAGGATGTCGGCTTGGCGGGTCATCGCGGCCAGATCCCGTGTCCGGGAATTGCATATGGTGACCGTGGCGCTTCTCTGCACGAGCAGCAAAGCCATCGGCTTGCCGACGATGTTGCTGCGCCCGACGACTACGGCATGCTGTCCATCGACGTCTATGCCTTCGTGCTCGAGCATCTTCATCACGCCGAGCGGGGTGCAGGGGACAAAACGGGGCCGGCCTGCCGCGAGCAGTCCCAGGTTGCTCGGGTGGAATCCATCGACGTCCTTGGCTGGGACCAACGCATCGAGCACGCGCTCGGCAGAGATCTCGCGCGGCAGCGGGAGCTGCACCAGGATTCCGTGAATGCGTGAATCGCTGTTGAGGACGCGTATGCGCTCGAGCAGAACCGATTCGGCCACCGTGGCTGGGAGCTCGATGTCCTCCGAGTGGATCCCAGCTTCTCCGCATGCCCTGATCTTGTTACGCACGTAGATCTTTGATGCGGGGTCCTCCCCCACACGAACAACGGCCACCCCGGGGCGTACGCCAGTCCTGGCGAGAGCAGCGACACGCCGAGCAAGGCCCTCGCGGAGTCCGCGGGCGATCGATGCGCCATCAATGATACGAGTCTGCATTGCAGCCAAGCCCGGACAGGAAAGTAGGGCGCACTCCGCTCGTCAGGTATCAGAACCAGGCCGAGCGGCCCAGAGAGTCTTCTTTTGGGGATGCGACGTTCGGTATAATACGACACCTGCGCCGAACAATTGGAAGCGCCAAACCCCGATTGATCGGGTTGACCGAGGCACTTTCCGCAGGTCCTCGAACTTTCGGTTGACGCGTTCGTAATCGAGAGGTAACTGCAATGTCTGCGCTGCCTGAATTCCCCGCTGCCAGCGATCCCGACGCGCTCGAAACGCAGGAATGGCTCGATGCGCTGGAAGCCGTGCTGGACCGCGAAGGTCCGGACCGGGCACACTACCTCCTCGAAAAGCTCGTCGACAAGGCGCGTCGTTCGGGTTCGTATATTCCCTTTTCGCTCAATACGGCCTACCTGAACACCATCCCTCCGCACTTGGAGGAGCACTCCCCTGGCGACCACGCGCTGGAGGCGCGCATACGCGCATTCTGCCGCTGGAACGCGATGGTCATGGTGGCGAAGGCGAACAAGTCCGACGATGAGCTCGGCGGGCACATCGCCAGCTTCGCTTCGGTGGGCACGCTGTTCGGGATCGGCTTCAATCATTTCTGGCATGCGCCGCACGAGGGACACGGGGGAGACCTGATCTATTTCCAGGGGCACTCTTCGCCGGGTATCTACGCGCGAGCGTTTCTCGAGGGCAGACTCACGGAAGACCGCCTGCTGAATTTTCGCCGCGAGGTCGACGGAAAGGGTGTGTCGTCGTATCCGCACCCTTGGCTCATGCCCGACTTCTGGCAATTTCCCACTGTTTCGATGGGCCTCGGGCCGATCCAGGGAATTTACATGGCGAAGTTCCTGAAGTACCTGCATGCGCGCGGTCTCGCCAATACAGAGAATCGCAAGGTCTGGGTCTTCTGCGGCGACGGTGAAATGGATGAGCCCGAATCTCTCGGTGCGATCGGCATGGCCGCGCGCGAGAAGCTCGACAACCTTATATTCATCGTCAACTGCAATCTTCAGCGCCTCGACGGTCCGGTACGCGGCAACGGCAAGATCATTCAGGAGCTCGAGGCCGATTTCCGCGGCGCGGGCTGGAACGTGATCAAGGTGATATGGGGCTCGTACTGGGATCCGCTCTTTGCCCGCGACACGGAGGGACGGCTCCTTCGCGTCATGGAGGAAACCGTTGACGGCGAGTACCAGAACTACAAGGCCAACGACGGGGCGTTCGTGCGCAAGTACTTCTTCGGCAAGGACCCCAAGACGCTGGAAATGGTCTCTCGCATGACCGACGAAGACATCTGGCGGCTCAACCGTGGCGGCCACGATCCGCACAAGATTTATGCGGCCTACGCGTCGGCGGTAAAGCACAAGAACCAGCCAACCGTGATCCTCGCCAAGACGATCAAGGGGTACGGGCTGGGCAAGCAGGGCCAGGCGAAGAATCCCACGCACCAGCTGAAGAAAGTCGACTTGCAGACCATCAAGGAGATGCGCGATCACTTCAATGTGCCGATCCCGGACGACAAGCTCGAAGAGCTGCCGTTCTACAAACCCAAGGACGACGATCCGGTGATGGTGTACCTGCAAGAGCGCAGAAAGGCGCTCGGCGGCTACCTCCCGCAGCGCCGCCGCAAGGCCGATCAGGTGCCCGCCGTGCCGCCGCTGTCGGCGTTCGAGTCGCAGCTGAAAGGCTCGGAAGGGCGGGAAATCTCGACCACCATGGCATTCGTGCGGATTCTCACGGCGCTTATTCGCGACAAGAACCTCGGCAAGCACGTCGTGCCGATCGTTCCGGACGAAGCGCGGACCTTCGGCATGGAGGGCATGTTCAGGCAGCTAGGCATCTACTCCTCGGAGGGCCAGAAATACGAGCCCGTCGATCGCGATCAGGTGATGTACTACCGCGAGGACAAAGCGGGACAGATCCTGGAAGAAGGGATCAACGAAGCAGGGGCATTTTCCTCGTGGATCGCTGCGGCGACTTCCTATAGCACGACCAATGTCGTGACTGTGCCCTTCTACATCTTTTACTCGATGTTCGGACTGCAGCGCGTGGGCGATCTTGCCTGGGCGGCTGGAGACCAGCGGGCGCGCGGATTCCTGCTCGGGGGCACGGCCGGGCGAACGACGCTGAACGGAGAGGGTCTGCAGCACGAAGACGGGCACAGCCAGGTGCTCGCATCGGTCATCCCCAACTGCGTCTCCTACGATCCCGCCTTTGCCTATGAGCTCGCGGTGATCGTTCACGATGGGCTGCGTCGCATGGTCACCGATCAGGAGGACGTTTTCTACTACATCACCGTCATGAACGAGAATTACGAGCATCCGGCGATGCCGGCGGGCGCGGAGGAGGCGATACTGAAGGGTATGTACCTCTTCAGGGGCGCGCCGGAGAAGAAGCGCCGCGTCCAGCTCGTGGGTTCGGGAACAATACTGCGGGAAGTCATCGCCGCTGGCGAGTTGCTGCAGCACGACTGGGATGTGGCTGCGGATGTCTGGAGTGCAACGAGCTTTACCGAGATGCGGCGCGAGGGCCTGGCGGCCACGCGCTGGAACATGCTTCACCCTGAGGAGAAGCCGCGTGTGCCGTACGTGACACGATGCCTTGAGAAGCGCGCCGGGCCGATCGTGGCGGCAACCGACTACGTCAAGGCGTTCGCTGACCAGATCCGCGAGTTCATTCCCGAGAGTCGCCGGTTCCGCGTGCTCGGGACCGACGGATTCGGCCGATCCGATTCGCGTGCGAGGCTGCGCCACTTCTTCGAGGTCAATCGCTTCTTCATTGCGATTGCTGCCCTCAAGGCGCTCGCCGAGCAGGGCGATATCAAGCCCAATGTGGTCGCCGATGCTGTCAAGAGGTACGGTGTCGACCCTGAGAAGTCAGACCCAGTCACCGTGTAAGCGCGGGCTGCTGCGAGTCTTCGGACAGTTCGGAATCCCTCTGCATCAACGAAGAAGGCGAGCGTGGCATCAACCACAAAGGAAGTTTTCGTGCCGGACATCGGCGAGTTCAAGAATGTCGATGTCATCGAAGTTCTTGTCAAGGCGGGGGACGCGATCAAGCCGGAGCAGTCGCTGATCACCATCGAATCCGACAAGGCGACCATGGAAATTCCCTCGCCTTCGGCTGGAACCGTCAAGGAACTTAAGGTCAAGACCGGTGACAAAGTGTCCCGAGGCAGCCTGATTCTTCTTCTTGAAGAAGGCGACCTGGCCATCGGAGCGCCCGCGAAGCCGAGCCCGCCAGCCGCTGCGCCTGCGGTGCCGACGCCCGCGCGATCCCCAGCTCCTGCCTTGGCCGCCGTCCCGCAGCAGGGGTTCAGCAGGCCCAGCCCGGTTCCCGCTGCGACCGGCCCCGCGCCGAAGGGAGTCCCGCACGCCAGCCCTTCGGTGCGGAAGTTTGCCCGTGAACTCGGTGTCGATCTCATGCGGGTCAATGGCTCCGGCACGAAGGGGCGCATCACGCAGTCCGACGTCCAGGAATTCGTGAAGAGTGCGATAAGGGGTGCGCCGGCCGCCGCTCCGTCCGCGCGTGGTGGACTGACACTCGATTTGCCGGAATGGCCGCAGGTCGATTTTGCGAAATTTGGCCCGGTCGAAACCAGGCCGCTCTCGCGCATCAAGAAGCTCTCGGGAGGATTCCTGCACCGCAACTGGGTTTCCATTCCCCACGTCACACAGCATGACGAGGCCGACATTACTGAACTCGAAGCCTTCCGCAAGGAAAATTCGCAGGTCGCGGAAAAAGAGGGCTTCAAGCTCACCATGCTCGCATTCCTCGTGAAGGCCTCGGTCAATGCCTTGAAGCAGTTTCCGGATTTCAACGCTTCCCTCGACAAGGCCGGGGAGAACCTAGTGGTCAAGAAGTACTACCACATTGGCGTCGCGGTCGATACGCCGGACGGGCTGGTCGTGCCGGTGATCCGGGATGCCGACCGCAAGGGTGTATTCGACGTCGCTCGCGAGCTGGCGGAGATCTCCAAGCTCGCACGCGAGAAGAAACTCAAGCCTGACGCCATGCGCGGCGGCACCTTCAGCATTTCCAGCCTCGGCGGAATCGGGGGCACTGCGTTCACGCCCATCATCAACGCTCCCGAGGTCGCGATCCTGGGAGTGGCGCGGTCGCAGATTCGGCCGGTGTACAGGGAAGGGGGCTTCGTTCCGCGTCTGATGCTGCCGCTGTCTCTCGCCTACGACCACCGCGTCATCGACGGCGCGGCAGCGGCGCGCTTCACGACTCATCTTGCCTCGGTCCTCTCCGACATCCGCCGAACCCTTCTGTGAGGCCGGCGTGGCGCAGATGATCGAAGTGAAGGTGCCGGACATCGGTGATTTCAAGGACGTCGATGTCATCGAGGTCTTGGTCAGACCGGGCGACCGGGTGGCCAAGGAAGCCTCACTCATTACGCTCGAATCCGACAAGGCGACGATGGAGATTCCGTCGTCGGATGCGGGCGTCGTCAGGGAGTTGCGGGTCAAGGTCGGCGACAAGGTCTCCACCGGATCCCTGATCCTGCTGCTTGAGGCAGAGCAGGCTGGGGCGCAGGCGCCGCAGCAACCAGCCAAGGCTCCGGAAGCGCCCAAACCCGCCGCCGCGGCGCCGGTAACGCTGGCAGGCGGCGCGGATCTGCGCGCCGAGGTGGTCGTACTGGGCTCCGGCCCCGGCGGCTACACCGCTGCATTCCGCGCTGCCGATCTCGGAAAGAGCGTGATCCTCGTGGAACGCTACCCGAACTTGGGTGGAGTATGCACGAACGTCGGCTGCATTCCTTCCAAGGCTCTGCTGCACGTCGCCCGCGTTATCGCCGAAGCGCAAGAAACGGCGGAGGCGGGCGTCGCGTTCGGCAGGCCGGCGATCGACGTCGCCAAAGTGCGTGCCTGGAAAGACGACGTGGTGGGCAAGGGAACAAAGGGCATCGCCGGCCTCGCGAAGCAGCGCAATGTTGCCGTGGTCGAGGGGGTAGGGAAATTCGAATCACGGAACACCCTTCTGGTGAAAGCGAAGGACGGCAGAAGCGCGCGGATAGGATTCGATTATTGCATCATCGCCGCCGGCTCCTCTGTCGCACGCATCCCGGGTTTCCCGTACGACGATTCGCGCATGATGGACTCGACCGGCGCCCTCGAGCTTCCCGAGGTCCCGAAGCGCCTGCTCGTCATCGGCGGTGGCATCATCGGCCTGGAGATGGCCTGCGTGTACGACGCGCTCGGCTCGAAGGTCACCGTCGTCGAGCTGATGGACGGCCTCATTCCCGGCGCCGACCGCGATCTCATCCGTCCCCTTGAGAGGCGGATCCAGAAGCGCTACGAGGCGATCCTCTTGAAGACGAAGGTGGCCAAGCTCGAGGCCCAGAAAGGGGGACTGCTCGCGACGTTCGAGGGCGATGGCGCGCCGGCGCCGCAGCTCTACGACCGCGCGCTGCTCGCCGTCGGTCGCCGGCCGAACGGTCGGGAGATCGGCGCCGAAGCCGCGGGCGTGCATGTGGACGAGCGCGGCTTCATCCCGGTGGACAAGCAATGCCGCACCAACGCAGCGCACATTTTCGCGATCGGCGACATCGTCGGCGAGCCGATGCTCGCGCACAAGGCGAGCCACGAGGCCAAGGTGGCTGCCGAAGTGATTGCCGGCCACAAGGCAGCTTTCGACGCGCGGACGATTCCTTCGGTTGCCTACACCGATCCGGAGGTGGCGTGGATGGGACTCACCGAGACGGAAGCGGCGAAGCGCGGCATCGCGTACGAAAAGGCGAGCTTTCCGTGGGCCGCGTCGGGACGCGCCCGTTCGATCGGCAGGACCGAGGGGAGCACGAAGCTTGTATATGACCCGGCGTCGAGGCGCCTGCTCGGCGCGGGCGTGGTTGGACCCAATGCCGGGGAGCTGATCGCGGAAATGGTGCTGGCGCTGGAGATGGGCGCCGATCTGGATGACATTGCGCTCACCATCCACCCGCACCCGACGCTGTCGGAAACGCCGGGGTTTGCCGCGGAAGTTGCGCTCGGCAGCATCACCGATCTTTTCGTGGCGAGGAAAAAATGACCCAGGACGGACTCAAGCAGGCGGTCGCGCGGGAGGCGATCAAATACGTCGTCGAGGACGCTGTCGTCGGCGTTGGCACCGGGTCCACCGCCAGTTTCTTCATCGACGAGCTGGCGAAGATGAAGAACCGCATCGCTGGCGCAGTGGCCAGCTCGGAGCGCTCCGCCGAGCGCCTGAAGGGCCACGGTATCCGCCTCCTAGACCTTAACAGCGTCGACGACCTGCCCGTCTACATCGATGGTGCCGATGAAATCACCGAGCATCTGGCGATGATCAAAGGCGGGGGCGGCGCGCTTACCCGTGAGAAGATCGTCGCCGCGGTGGCGAAGAAGTTCGTCTGCATCGCCGACGAATCAAAGCTCGTTCCGGTACTCGGGAAGTTTCCCCTGCCGGTGGAAGTAATCCCGATGGCCCGTTCCTACGTTGCGCGCCAACTAGTGAGGCTCGGCGCCCAACCCAAGCTGCGCGAGGGTTTCATCACCGACAACGGCAATATCGTTCTCGACGCATGGGGCCTGTCCATAGTCAACCCGGTAGACCTGGAAGCCACCTTGAACAACATTGTCGGGGTCGTGACCAATGGCTTGTTCGCCCGGCACAGCGCCGATGTCCTGCTGCTGGGGACGAAGTCGGGCGTGAGGACGATCGCCCGAAAATAGCGGCGCTATTGCTCCGGAGGCACATACCCGGAGGCGGTGTCGGCTCCGGACCCGAAGAAGTGCTTCTCCATCTGTTCGGCGAGATACTTGCGGGCGCGCGGATCGGCGAGGTTGAGGCGATTTTCGTTGATGAGCATGGTCTGGTGCTTGATCCAGCCCTCCCAGGCTTCCTTGGACACGCTCTCCCAGATTCGCTTGCCAAGCTCACCGGGGTAGGGAGGGCGATCGAGGCCCTCGGCCTCGCGCCCGAGCTTAACGCATTTCACCATCCTTGCCATCATCTGCTCCTTCTGAATACGCCAGCGATTCTAGCGCGGCCGGAGCGCGACGATAAGTGCGCACGCGACCGGACTATAGGGGTTTCACAAGGACTTTGGAGCGCCTCTGGTAGTTATAGAGATCCTTCTTTTCCTTGGGCAGCGAATCGACTGTGGTCTCGGCGAAGCCGCGCTCAATAAACCAGTGCGTGGCGCGCGTGGTCAGCACAAAGAGTTTTTTCATCTTGCGCGCCCGCCCCTGGGCCTCGATCTGCCGCATCAGGCGCTCGCCATAGCCGGCATCTCGGTAATCAGGACGCACCACCAGACATGCGAGCTCGCCCGCGCGGACGCTCGAAAAGGGGTACAGCGCGGCGCATCCGACGATAACGCCGTCGTGCTCGATAACGGAAAATCGCGCGATCTCGCGCTCGAGCAGCTCGCGCCCGCGGTGCACCAACGTTCCGTCCTCTTCGAGCGGCTCGATCAGTTTCAGAATTCCGCCGGCGTCGTCGATTGCGGCCTGCCGCAGCTTCACGACCTTGTCGGCTGTGATCATCGATCCAGATCCGTCATGCGTGAACAACTCGACGAGCAAGGCGCCCGGTACCTTCCGGCTGATGACGTGGGCACGCTGGACGCCGCCACGCACTGCTTCGACCGCATGAGCGAGATAGAGCCGTGTGTCGTCGCTCAGGCGATTGCTGCGGGCGAGGAGATCTGCCGCTTCGAGGGCAGTCAACTCCGGCAGAAGTTCGCCTTCCTTGTCTTCCACAGGCGCGTCGGAGAGGAAAACGAGTTTCTCGGCGTGTAGTGCTGTGGCAGATGCGACCGCCACGTCCTCCATTGCGAGGTTGAAAACCTCTCCGGTGGGTGAATATCCGACTGGCGATACGATCGCGATATTGCCAGCGTCGAGACAACCGGCGATCGCCTGTGTGTCCACTTTACGCACCGAGCCCGTGTACTGGAAATCGACGCCGTCATGCACACCCATGGGCTGTGCTGTGATGAAGTTTCCGGATGCCGTATTGATTGCCGCACCTGCCATCGGTGAGTTTGGCAGGCCGAGCGAAAGCAGTGCATCGATTTCCACGCGCAGCAGGCCGACTGCCTCCTTGACGCACTCGAGAGCCACGGGATCGGTGATGCGCAGACCCTTCTCGTAGCGTGACCGCGCTTTGCGGCGCTTCAGCTGTGCCTCAATCTGCGGGCGCGAGCCGTGCACAAGCACCACCCGGATTCCCGCGCTGTGCAGCAGATTGATGTCATGTGCGAGTTCGACAAATCGGCCTTCCACGAAAATTTCGCCACCAAACGCAATCACGAAGGTCTTGCCGCGGAACGTGTGGAAATAAGGCGCGACCGCGCGAAACCAGCTGATGAACTGCACATCAAGGCGGGATGGCATATATTTCCGTGGTCTATCGGCCCGATTTTATCCAGTTGCCTGTGGAAGATACAATTGGATCGGGCATGTCAAGTGGGGTTTCGGCGGTCAGCAGTCGCCCCAAAGCGCCTGTATTGCGGCGATTACGGCGAGCGGTGCGGTTTCCGTGCGTAGCACCCTGGGTCCGAAGCGCACAGGAACGAAACCGCTGTCTTCGGCGCTTCGCCGTTCATCCATCGTTAAACCCCCTTCGGGTCCGACCAGCAGTGTCACGGCAGCCGCCGGCGCCAACCCCCTCAGGCCTTGCTCTGCGTCCGGCGCCAGAAGCAACCGCAATCGCTCGCTCGATGTGCTCGTGAGAAATTCATGAAGACTCGTGATCGTGCTGACCTCGGGAACACGATTGCGTCCACATTGCTCGCAGGCCGCGATGGCCACATTGCGCCAATGCGCCACCCGCCTGTGAGCTCTCTGGGCGGCGAGCTTCACGATAGAACGGTCACTCGCTATGGGTACTATTCTCGAGACGCCGAGCTCAGTGGCTTTCTGTACGGCAAAATCCATGCGGTCTCCGCTCGATACGCACTGCGCGAGCTCCATGGCAAGCGGGGACTCGCGCTCTATCGTCCGCCTGGAAACGAGACGGGCGCACATAGCGTTTCGGGAAACCCGAGTCAGTTCGGCGACGAACTCGCCACCGTCGCCATCGAACACCGTGATGGTCTCGCCGCGGTGTAGGCGCAAGACGCTGCAATGGCGTGCGGCCTGCTCGGGCAGATCAATTTCGACGCTCAGGGACAACTTTTCTGGAACGTAGAATCTGGGAGTACGACCGGTCTCGAACTGACTCATGGTCGGGATTTTAAACGCATCCAGGAACGGATCTTCGGACGCCGGTTGGCAAGTCTCGATCATCCGTCAACGCGAAACAGCTCCCCGATAGGGCATCAAGCTGATACAATGCGCGCCCGATTTGAAGGCCGCTGCCTGCATGTCCCGCCCCATACGTAACCTCGCGATCATCGCCCACGTCGATCACGGCAAGACCACCCTTGTCGATAAACTGCTTCACCAGGCAGGGACGTTTGCAGCCCATGAGCACATCGCGGACCGGGTGATGGACTCGGACGACCTGGAGCGCGAGCGCGGAATCACAATTCTCGCCAAGAATACCGCGATCGACTACGAGGGGATCCATATCAACATCGTCGATACACCCGGTCACGCGGATTTTGGTGGTGAAGTCGAGCGTTCCCTCTCCATGGTGGATGGCGTTCTGCTTCTGGTGGATGCGGTCGAGGGTCCCATGCCTCAGACGCGCTTCGTCACCCGAAAAGCGCTGGCAATCGGGCTGAAACCGATTGTGGTGGTCAACAAGATGGATCGGCCGGGTGCAAGGCCGGATTGGGTTGTCAACGCCACTTTCGAAATGATGGACAAACTGGGTGCGTCCGAGGACCAGCTTGATTTCCCCGTCGTGTATGCCTCGGCGCTGCTGGGCACAGCCAGCTTGGACCCGCAGCGCTTCGGCACAGACATGCGCGCCCTGTTTCAGGCGATCCTCGAGCACATTCCTGCGCCGAGGGGAGATGCCGAAGGTCCCTTCCAGCTCCAGATCAGCAATCTGGACTACTCGAGTTACGTTGGGCGAATCGGCATAGGCCGCATTTCCCGCGGCCGGCTCATGCCAAGTCAGGAGGTAGTGGTACTCGAAGACGGGCGTGCGCCTGTGAAGGCGAAAGTGAGCCAGGTCATGGGTTTCCGGGGTCTCGAGAGGGTTCAGATGGACGGCGCCGCAGCAGGCGACATCGTGCTTGTTACAGGCGTAGACCAGGTTGGCATCGGGGTTACGCTTGCCGATCCACTCAATCCCGAAGCCTTACCCATGCTCAAAGTGGACGAGCCAACGCTCACGATGAACTTCCAGGTAAATACCTCCCCGTTCGCCGGAGAGGAGGGACGATTCGTTACCAGCCGGCAGCTCAGAGACCGTCTAATGCGCGAGCTGCAGAGCAACGTCGCGCTTCGCGTCGAGGAAACCAATGACTCCGATGTGTTCGTGGTATCGGGTCGCGGCGAGCTTCATCTCACCATCCTACTCGAGAACATGCGGCGCGAAGGATATGAACTTGCTGTATCACGCCCTCAGGTGGTGACCAGGGAAGTTGATGGCGTCAAACACGAACCATTCGAAGTCCTGACCGTGGATATCGAGGAAAGCCACCAGGGTCTGGTGATGGAGGCAGTGGGTGCACGAAGAGGCGAGTTGCTCGACATGGTGCCGGATGGAAGAGGCCGTGTGCGGCTCGACTACCGGATTCCCGCTCGCGGACTCATCGGCTTTCAATCGGAGTTTCTCAACGTCACGCGGGGTAACGGCGTCGCAAACCACGTGTTTGACGAGTACGGCCCGATGAAGCCCGAAATTTCTTCACGGCGAAATGGCGTCCTCATCTCCGGCGAGGAGGGGCGCGCAGTGGCCTACGCTTTGTGGAAACTGCAGGAACGCGGTCGCCTCCTCGTGAGTCCAGGGGATCGGGTGTACGAAGGCATGGTGGTCGGAATCCATAGCCGCGACAATGATCTTGTGGTCAATCCCATTCGCGAGAAGCATCTCACCAACATCCGAGCCGCCGGGAAAGACGAGGCGATTCTGCTTACTCCACCGACGAAATTGACACTCGAGCTTGCCGTGGAGTTCATTGACGATGATGAACTCATTGAGATCACTCCAAAGTCAATCCGTGTACGCAAGCGCCACCTCAAAGATCACGAAAGGCGCCGGGCGGCACGCTTCGCTGAATTTGGCGATCGCGCGACCCAACCCGTCAGCTAGCACTCAGCGTAGCCAGGTTCAGCGCTGCGGCCTAAGGGGCCTACTTGCCCAATCGACTGCAATCCGGGGAGGCGTGTCTAAGAGGCTGATTCAGTTGAATTAAGTGTACTTCCCCAGCGAGCGCTGATATAATTCTCGGCTACGAATCTGCGTTTGCTGCCTGCCTTTTCGTCGCGGCGGGCGGTCTCAAGACAGGGGAAAGGAAACAAGAAAATTAAGCTTTGTCGTTACGGCAGGAACGGATTTGAAAAGCCGGGGGTCATCGACGCACAAGGTCAGTTGCGTGATCTTTCCGGAATCACCCCGAATATCGATCAGGATACCCTCTCTGCCAAGGGCCTGGCGAAGCTGCGCAGGATCCGTCCGGAATCCTTGCCCTTAGTTCGCGGGAACCCGCGTTTCGGCGTTCCCTATACCGGCATTTCGAAGTTCGTCGCAATCGGCCTCAACTATGTCGACCACGCCCGGGAGGCTGGGTTGCAGATTCCTGCCGAGCCCGTGATCTTCATGAAAGCCACGACATCGATTAGCGGGCCCAACGATGATATCCAGCAGCCGCGGAATTCCACTAAGCTGGACTACGAAGTCGAGATTGCGATCGTTATCGGAAACCGGGCCCAATACGTCTCGGAGGACAAAGCCCTCGATTACGTTGCCGGGTATACGATCGTCAATGATGTGTCTGAGCGCGCTTTTCAGCTCCAGTCTTCGCAGTGGGACAAGGGCAAGGGTTGTGATTCATTCGGCCCCATCGGGCCGTGGCTAGTCACGACAGATGAGATCAGCAATCCACAAACTCTCGACATCTGGCTGGACGTGAATGGCGAGCGCAGGCAATCATCCAACACCAGAAACATGATTTTCCCCTGCGCGAAACTCGTCTCCTACGTGAGCAACTACATGACCTTGCTCCCGGGCGACATCATTACGACAGGTACACCGGCCGGGGTCGCCCTTGGCATGAAGCCGACTCAGGCGTGGCTGAAGCCCGGCGATGTGGTCACCCTGGGCATCAAGGGTTTGGGTGAACAGCGGCAAAAAGTAATTCCCTTCTCGGGAAAATAAGTCGCCCGCAAGCCGAATAGCCGGGGTCGCATTGTGGCCCCGGCTCCTGTGCCGTGTATCGTCAAGAAGAATCGTGTCGTTCTCCGAACGTGAATTTCCGGCAAAACGGCCGCGGAACTCGCTTGCTGTGCAAAGGGCTGCGGGGTACATTGCCCACTCCAGCCGGGAGTGGATCCGCTCGCCGGCCGCTGCCGAGCACGCGGCCCTCGCTTGCTCGAGCAGCCGGCTTGCATCCGCGGACGAGAGAACAGGGGCTGAAGCGGGATGTTTGACCCCTTTGTGCTTTCATAGGAGGAAAGCATGAGAGTAGTCGTTCTCGGAGCCGGAGTCATCGGAACGACGAGTGCGTGGTATCTTGCACGGGCTGGCCACGAAGTCACAGTGCTGGATCGTCAGCCGGATGTAGCGCTCGAGACGAGTTTCGCCAATGGTGGCCAGATTTCCGTCAGTCACGCCGAACCCTGGGCGAATCCCGCCGCGCCATTGAAGATCCTTCGGTGGCTGGGTCGCGAAGACGCGCCTCTGCTTTTCAGGCCGCGAGCTGATCTCGCAGAGTGGTCGTGGGGTCTGCGTTTCTTGCTCGAGTGTTTGCCAAGGCGGACCCTCAGAAATACAAAAGCGGCTGTGGCGCTTGCGTCGTATAGCCGCGAGGAACTCAAGAGCCTTCGGCGCGATACGGGCATTCTTTATGATTCTTCGACACCCGGTATCTTGCATCTATACGAAGAGCGGCGCGAATTCGATCGGGCGCAGATGCAGATCGAATGGCTCAGGGGGCAGGGCCTTGAAATTGAAGCCAAGACGCGGGAGGAATGCGTATCGATAGAGCCAGCGCTCAGCAATTCAGCGATCCAGATTGCCGGCGGGCTTCACGCGCCTTCGGACGAATCCGGAGACGCACAGCTTTTTACGAAGAACCTCGCTGGCCTATGCCGCGGGCAAGGTGTGGCATTTCGCTTCAACGTCTGCGTCAGGCGGATCGAGGCGGCGCGCGGGAACATCGATCGCGTTGTCATTGACGACGAAGAAGGAATTGAAGAATCGGTGCGCGCCGACGCGTATGTAGTGGCTCTCGGCAGCTACAGCCCGTTGATGCTCAACCCCGTCGGGGCGGGGGTTCCGGTGTATCCGGTAAAAGGGTACTCGATCACCTTGCCGTTGGAGCCCAGCGACCGTGCACCTCGACTGAGCCTTACCGATCACTCGCGCAAGATTGTTTTCTCGCGACTCGGGAACCGACTGCGCGTGGCAGGAACAGCCGAGCTAGACGGCTACAACACCGAGATCAACGAAATTCGTTGCCAGGCTCTCGTAAAGAGAACCTTCGAGTGGTTTCCCATGGCTGGGCGAGTGGACGAGGCCCAATTCTGGACAGGTTTGCGGCCTGCGACGCCGGGGAATATCCCCTTCATTGGGCGCACTCGTTATCCCAATCTATTCATCAATACCGGGCACGGCACGCTTGGCTGGACTCTGGCGTGCGGCTCAGGTAGGGCTTTGGCCGACATCGTCAGCGGCCGAAAGCCAGAACCTGAGTTCCCCTTCCAGGAACCCAGCCAACCACCCAAACAAAGAAGCCAGAAGCTGCTCCCCGTCTGAACGGCTGGATTCTTCCCGCGCCTACTTGGCGCCGCCGGCTGCACGCCTCTTCGCGGCGACAAGACGCGGCTTTGGCACCGCATCGACGGTCAGTTCGCGCACGAAGTTGGGCAGTCCGAAAAGCGCCGGATGGATGGCGCCGTTGTAGTACTGCAGATGCGTGAGTCCACGAGCGGCTATGCGCGCATCGATCTCGCCGGCACCCAGGGCTGCTACGTCGGTCGAGTCAGAGCAGGCACACATCGACCACAGGCAGCCATAGAGGGGAATGAACATCGTGTACGGCCGCGCAAACTTGAACATCTTCGCCAAGCGCCCGTACAGCATCTTCACGCGCTCTGGCCGTGCCCAAGGCGAGCCCATGTGAAGGGTCAGAATACCTCCTGCGGCCAGCGCCCTCTTGCAGTCGCGGAAGAAAGACTCTTCGTACAGGGCTGTGGCCGGGCCAATCGGGTCGGGCAGGTCAAGGGCGATGTGATCGAACCTCTCCTTGGTGTCGGTGAGATACTTGAGTCCGTCCTCGATGAGAACCTTGAGCTTGGGATTGTCGAATACACCCCGGTGGATCATTCCGAAGTGTTGCTTCGCAATCTCGACCACCTTTTCGTCGAGCTCGACCATGACGACCTGCTCTACCGAGGGATGCTTGAGTGCCTCTTCGGCTGCTCCGCCGTCCCCCCCGCCGATGATTAGGACCCGCTTGGGAGCCGGATGCGCGGTCAGCGCGACATGCATCAGGGTCTCGTGGTAGACGAATTCCTCGCGCTCGGAGGTCATGAAGCAGCCGTCGAGGCGAAAGAGCTTGCCGAATTGAGGAGTTTCGTGGATCTCCAGATCCTGGAATCGAGTCTTGGAGCACTCGATGAGTTTCGAAGAACGCAGGAAAAAACCGTAATCCCCATTCAACCACTCGTACATGAACTGCTTGTCGCGCGGAACGTCGTGCAGTACGCGCTCCTCGGGACGAAAGAGTTCCGTCAGGTCGGCGACAACCTGGCGCGCCTTGGCGCTGTTGTCCTGGGTGAAATTACAGACGTAGACATCGAGGGTGACGCTCTGGAGTTCCGGCCAAGTATGGATGGCGAGGTGCGACTCCGCCAGCACTACTGTGCCCGTGACTCCGCCACCGTCGAACTCGTGGAACAGGTCGCCGAGGATCGTGAGACCGGCCCTGTTGATGGAGTCGTGACAAAAACGACGCAGTCCGGCTGCGTCAGTCAGGTACCGTGCGTCCCCCCGGCAACGGTACAGATTCGCGACAACATGTAATCCGTCCAATTTGCATAAATCCCCACAAGCGTTGACAAATGAGATGCTGCACTACTAAGCAAGCATCTCCCCGATTGCCGCATCAATCAGCCTGCGAGCGACGCTAATTCTAGCAGGGAGTCGCGGCAAATTTTCACAATTTCCGACCTGGAACCACCGAGCATCCTCGATCTCCACTCCATCGATGCGAATCTCCCCGCTGTCGTAATCGGCGAAGAATGCGATCATGAGCGAATGCGGGAACGGCCAAGGCTGGCTGGCAAAGTAGCGCACCTTACAGACGCGGATTCCGACTTCCTCATATGCCTCCCGCTCCAGACACTGCTCCAAAGTCTCTCCCGGCTCCACGAAGCCGGCCAGGGCGCTGTACATGCCCTTGGGAAACCGTGGTGAGCGCGCGAGAAGAATCTCCCGGTTACGCCGCACCAGCCCCATCACTGCCGGCGCGAGCCGGGGATACACCACCAGCCCGCAGTCCGGGCACTCGCGGCTACGCTCGCTTATGCGAGCGACCGTCGCGGCTCCGCACGCTCCGCAGTACTGGTGCGTCCGGTCCCAGTCGACGATCTGAAGAGCCCGGCCGGCCAGCGCAAACTGCGCTTCGTCCAGCGCGCCGAACAGTGCGCGCAGCCCCTGCCATATCCACCCTTCTGGGGCCGCCGTTCCGGCCATGAGCTCGGCGGCAAAACAATGCTGCTCGCCGAGCACCCCAAGATATTGGGTTCGCTGGAGCATGATACCCAATGTCTTGGGGTCATTGCAATGGGGAAGTTCGGCACCCACCGCGGCGACCAGGAGCTCAGCGCCACGGAAGATGAACCAGAGGGAACGCTCCGGGGGGGCGGCTGGAGCCTGGACGGCCGGCGCATAAGCTGCCGGCCACTGAAAGGGCATGCTCATGGACGGGCCCGCGCGGAAGGAGCCCTCGGCGCGGTTAGGCTCGGCGCAGCCGCCGGATCAGGCTCGAGGTGTCCCAGCGCCCCCCACCCATCTTCGATATCTCGTCGTAGAAACCGGAGACGGTCTCGGTGACGGGAAGCCGTGCGCCGATCTGCCGAGCTGTTTCGGAGCAGATGCGCAAGTCCTTCCTCATCCAGTCCACGGCAAAGCCAAAGTCGAACTTGTCATCGATCATCGTCTTGCCGCGGTTCTCCATCTGCCAAGACTGCGCCGCTCCCTTGGAAATGACATCGATCACCAGCTTCGCGTCAAGGCCTGCCTTGAGGGCGAAGTCCAGTCCTTCCGACAGCCCCTGAACGAGTCCCGCGATGCATATCTGGTTCACCATTTTGGTGAGTTGCCCCGATCCGGAGGGCCCCATCAGCGTGACGGCCTTGGCGAAATGCGCGATGGCCGCCTTCGCCCGCTCGAATGGAGCGGCATCGCCGCCCACCATCACGGTGAGCTGGCCGTTCTCGGCCCCCGCCTGGCCTCCCGATACCGGTGCATCGAGGAAATCGAAGCCGCGCTTTTCCGCCTCGGCGGCGAGCTCCCGCGCCACCTTGGCCGAAGCCGTCGTGTGGTCCACGAAGATCGCGCCCTTCGCCATTCTCTGGAAAGCACCGTTCGGCCCGAGCGTCACCTCGCGCAGGTCCGGGTCGTCACCGACGCAGGAGAAGACGATCTCCGCTCCTTCGGCGGCCTGAGCCGGAGTCTCGGTCAGGCGTCCCTTGAACTTGGCGACCCAGGCTTCCGCCTTGGCGCGGCTGCGGTTGTAGACGGTAACGTCGTGGCCGCCCCGGGCGGCAAGGTGCCCGGCCATGGGAAAACCCATCACGCCTAGGCCGATGAACGCAAGTTTCTGCTTGGACATTTCTTTCCTCCGCATGATGACTGCTCGCCAAAGCAGCGAGATTCCCCGATAATTATAAAGTGTCGGCATACGCTCCCCGATCTATCCCCCCAAATGAGCAATGACTTGACCAACGCCCTGCGCGCGTTGGCCATGGATGCGGTGCAAGCGGCAAACTCGGGTCATCCGGGGATGCCGATGGGCATGGCCGAGATCGCACTGGCGCTATGGGGCAGGCATCTTCGACACAACCCAGCAAACCCGAAGTGGCCCGACCGCGATCGTTTCGTTCTGTCCAACGGGCATGGCTCCATGCTGCTCTACGCTTTGCTGCATCTCAGTGGATACGACTTGCCGATGGAGGAGCTCAAGCGCTTCCGGCAACTGCACTCGAAGACACCCGGTCACCCGGAATACGGCCTCACACCGGGGGTGGAAACGACTACCGGGCCGCTCGGGCAGGGTCTCGCGAATGCGGTAGGCATGGCGCTTGCCGAGCGCATGCTCGCGGCGGAATTCAACCGGCCTGGTCACGACATCGTGGATCATGCGACCTACGCGTTCGTAGGAGACGGCTGCCTGATGGAAGGCATCTCACACGAGGCCTGTTCGCTCGCTGGGACGCTGGGTTTGGGCAAGCTGACCGTCTTTTACGACGACAACGGCATTTCCATCGACGGAAAGGTCGCCGGCTGGTTCAACGACGATACGCCCAAGCGCTTCGAGGCCTACGGGTGGCACGTGATTCGCGACGTGGATGGGCACGACACTGGGGCGGTGGATCGGGCCGTTCGCCAAGCCAAAGCGGCGCCGGAGCGCCCAAGCCTCGTTTGCTGCAAGACGATTATCGGCAAGGGTGCGCCTAACAAAGCGGGCTCGCACGACGCCCACGGCTCCCCTCTCGGCAAGGAGGAGGTTGCCGCCACTCGCGCCGCGATCGCCTGGGACCACGGGCCGTTCGAGATCCCCGCCGATGTCTACAAGAAGTGGAATGCGCGCGATGCCGGCGCCGCGGCCGAGAGCGAGTGGGAGAAGGAGTTTGCCGCCTACGCGCGTGCCTACCCCGAGCTCGCAGCCGAGTTTCGGCGTCGTCTCGAAGGCGAGTTGCCCGCGAGCTGGCCTGCGGATTGCGCGGCGCTAATCGAGGGCGCCAATGCAAGAGCCGAGGCGATCGCCAGCCGCAAGGCATCCCAGAACGCCATAGAGGCGATTGCGCCGCGGCTTCCCGAACTGGTGGGAGGGTCGGCGGATCTTGCTTGGTCGAACCTCACCGTGTGGTCCGGTTCGCGCCCGGTGACCAGGCGCGACGGTGGCAACTACATCTACTACGGAGTACGCGAGTTCGCCATGTGCGCGATCATGAACGGCATCGCGCTGCACGGCGGCCTCATTCCCTACGGAGGCACATTCCTCGTGTTTTCCGACTACGCGAGGAACGCGCTGCGCATGGCGGCGATCGCCCGCCAGCGGGTCATCTACGTGCTGACTCACGACTCGGTGGGACTTGGAGAGGACGGCCCGACACACCAGCCCGTTGAACACGCAGCGAGTCTGCGCCTGATCCCGAATATGGAAGTGTGGCGCCCCTGCGACAGCGTCGAGACCGCGGTGGCTTGGACGGCGGCGATCGAACGCAGGCAAGGGCCCACGGCGCTGCTTCTGTCGCGTCAGAACCTACCTTTCAACAAGCGCGATGTCCACACGATCGCGGCCATCCGGCGCGGCGGCTACATTCTTTCTGACGCCCAGAACCCCAGGGCAATTCTTATCGCCACGGGGTCCGAAGTGCAGCTTGCGCTTGGGGCAAAGCAAAAGCTCGCAGCAGAAGGTATTCCGGTTCGAGTCGTGTCGATGCCCTGCACCTCGGTCTTTGATGCTCAGCCCCCGATGTACCGGGACGGGGTCCTCGTACCGACCCTGCCGAAAGTGGCGATCGAGGCGGGAGTCAGCGACTACTGGCGCAAGTATGTAGGTCTCGACGGAGCCGTACTGGGGATCGACCGCTACGGGGAGTCAGCGCCCGGTCCCAAGCTCTTCGAATACTTCGGCCTCACCGTGGACAACGCAGTGAGAGCCGTCAAGAACGCCCTACACTGAGGAATCCAAGGAGTCATCGCATGACCATTCGAGTCGCCATCAACGGTTATGGGCGCATCGGCCGCAACATCCTGCGCGCGCACTACGAGCAGGGCAAGAAGCACGACCTGGAGTTCGTCGCCCTTAACGATCTGGGCAGCGCCCAAACCAATGCGCATTTGACGCGCTACGACACCGCCCATGGAAGGTTTCCCGGAACGGTCGCCGTCGAGGGCGACGCGATGGTCGTGAACGGCGACCGCATTCAGGTCTGCGCCAAGCGCAACCCCGCGGAGCTGCCTTGGCGGGACTTGAGAGTCGACGTCGTGCTCGAGTGCACCGGACTTTTCACGAGCAAGGAGAAGGCGTCGGCGCATCTCACGGCGGGCGCGAAGAAAGTGGTGATCTCTGCGCCCGGCGGGAAGGACGTTGATGCGACCGTTGTCTACGGAGTCAATCACAACACGCTCAAGGCAGCGCACACAGTGATCTCGAACGCCTCGTGCACGACCAACTGTCTCGCCCCGCTCGTAAAGGCGCTGCACGACCGGATCGGTCTCGTCTGCGGCCTAATGACGACGGTGCACGCCTATACCAACGATCAGGTGCTGACCGACGTCTACCACGAGGACCTGCGCCGCGCGCGTTCGGCCAGCATGAACATGATTCCCACAAAAACCGGCGCCGCGGCCGCGGTGGGGCTTGTCCTACCCGAGCTGAACGGCAAGCTCGACGGCTTTTCAATACGCGTTCCCACTATCAATGTCTCGATTGTGGATCTTTCTTTCGTGGCGAAGCGCCCAACCAGCGTGGAAGAGGTCAACAAGGCCGTAAAGCAGGCGTCCGAGTCGGACCTGAAGGAGATTCTAAAGTACAGCACCGAGCCGCTCGTATCCTCGGACTTCAATCACAACCCCGCGTCCTCCATCTTCGATGCGACGCTCACCAAAGTCACGGAGGGCACTCTGGTCAAGGTGTCGAGCTGGTACGACAACGAATGGGGATTTTCCAACCGCATGCTGGATGTCACGGTGGCGCTGATGAACGCGAGGTAGCCATGCGGTTCAAGCGCATGACGGATCTCGACCTGCGCGGCAAACGGGTCTTCATCCGCGCGGACCTTAACGTACCGCACGATGACCAGGGCCAGATCACCGACGACACACGCATCCGAGCCTCGGTCCCTGGGATCCGCCACGCCCTCGAGCAGGGGGCCGCGGTCATGGTGACTTCGCACCTCGGTCGTCCCAAGGAAGGTGAGCCGAGACCCGAGGATTCGCTCGCCCCCGTAGCCAGGCGCCTCGCCGAGCGTCTGGGCAGGCCGATCGCGCTGAAATTGAACTGGGTCGGCGGTGTCGAGGTGAATCCCGGCGAAGTCGTGCTACTCGAGAACTGCCGCCTGAACCGGGGCGAGAAGAAGGACGACGAAGCGCTCGCACGGAAGATGGCGGCATTGTGCGACGTCTATGTGAACGAGGCTTTCGGCGCCGCGCACCGTGCGGAGGCCACTACCCACGCGATCGCGAGGTTTGCGAAGGTCGCCTGTGCAGGGCCGCTCATGGCCGCGGAGCTCGATGCGCTCGGGAAAGCGCTGGCGAACCCGAAGCGGCCGCTCGTGGCGATTGTAGGGGGGGCGAAGGTCTCCACTAAGCTCACCGTCCTCGCCGAACTGGCGAAGAAGGTCGATCAGCTCGTCGTCGGCGGCGGCATCGCCAACACGTTTATGCTCGCCGCCGGGCTGCCGATCGGGAAATCGCTCGCCGAACCGGACCTGGTCGCCGAGGCGAAGAAAATCATGGCGGCGACCAAGGTGCCGCTGCCGGAAGATGTCGTGGTGGCAAAGGAGCTGTCGGCCACTGCGAAAGCGACCGTCAAGCCGGCAAGAGACGTGGCTGCGGACGAGATGATCCTCGACATCGGGCCGAAATCCGCCCAGGCGCTTGCCGCTTCGCTCGCCCAAGCAGGAACAATCGTCTGGAATGGACCCGTGGGCGTGTTCGAGTTCGACCCCTTCGCGAGGGGGACGGAAACCCTTGCACGGGCGATAGCTGGCTCGGGGGCTTACTCGATCGCGGGCGGCGGGGAGACGGTGGCCGCGATCAACAAGTTCGGCGTCGCCGACAGGATCGGTTACATCTCTACGGCGGGCGGGGCGTTTCTCGAGTTCTTGGAGGGCAGAAAGCTGCCGGCGGTCGAGGCGCTCGAGCAACGAGCGAACGGCTGACGAGCTGCTCCCTGGGAGCTTACTTGGCGGGGCGGGTCTCGATCCCCGCAGCGCGGGCGAGCTCCCGGTGCACCCGGGAGACGCGTTCGACTTCTCCCTTGGCGGCAAAGCGCTCGTAGAATCCTTCGGCGCGGAACGCACGTTGGTGCTCGGTCCACGGGCTGAGGCGCTGCTCCCAGCGCTTCAGGCGCCCCTCCGTAGGGTCGCCGTCCTCGCGGGCGAGGTCCGCACACACGCGGATCATGGCCTTGAGCGTGACGGGCTTGGTGACCATGTAGTTTGGGTGGCCCCAGGCCTCGCCCCATACGTTTCCTGCCGCCTTGAGGAAGTCGCGGACCATGCCATAGTAGCGCGGCGCCTCCTTGCTGCTTCCCCCCGCGATCTGGATCTTGCGCCAATCGCGGTTAACCCAGCGGTGCAGCTCGTTGAAAAGCTCGGCCTGCAGGATCCACTTGTCCTGCTGGCTGCGTCCGCCGAGCCGGTTGATCCGATAGCGGAGCGGACTGTCCCCCTCGCTGTAGAGGCCGGCGACCAGGCGCGCTGCGAACTTCCGATGAGGTTCGGCCCAGGAAACGCGCTCATAGAGATCAACGAGGTGACTCTTGTTGATGCGCGTGGGCGTGGAATTGATGATCACGAACATCTCAGTTGCGAAGTCCTCGCTGCGGCCGTCGAATATCACACACGGTACGTTGATGGTCTTGGCATCGTCGGGATGCTCGTCCAGATAGAAGCGCAGCGCAGCGAGGCGGTGCTGGCCGTCGATGATGAGGAACTTCGATTGCGGCTCGATGAGGTTGCCTATCCCTTCGGTCACGCCGGCAGCCTGGAAGCGAAGCTTTTCGGAGGTGAACAGCAGCACCGTTCCCGGTATGGGCGGCTGAGTAATGGCGGTCTCATAGAAATTCTTGAGCTGGCGCACCTTGGCCCTGGACAGGGTCCTCTGGAAGGCGCGATCGGTGCGCTCGATCTTGGAGATGAACTGGGCGATCTCGTCGTCCTGGGAGATGCGTGCCGGGGCGATCTCCTCGCCTTCGCCATAGAAGCGGCTGATGAAGCGGACCTTGGCAAGCAGCTCAGGCGCGCGGATGCTGCCGAAGTAGAAGATGCCGTCCTTCTGGCGAATCTGCGTGGCAAGCACGGGCGTTCCCCCTGTCGAATTTGTGCGCGAATTCTGGCGCAGACCGGAAATATAACCGACTCGGGGCGTTCGCCGCCAGAACGGCGTCATCGATCGGACTTGGGGCGCTCCGGTGCCACCGCGGCGTCTATGCCACACGGTCCAGCGCTCGCTTGGCCGGAAGGCGCCAAGGCGGAGGGGGCCGGTGCAGGCCGGACGCCCATTCCGGGCGCTCCGGGACCCCGCCCCGGCGGAAGTCGCCGGATACGCATCTGGTAAAGTAGGGCAACACTCGAGGTAGGCCAATGCCACGCAGCACCAAGATCGTTGCCACTCTCGGCCCAGCGTCCAACGATGCCGAAACTCTGGAGCGCATGTTTCTCGCAGGAGTCGACGTGGTTCGCATGAATTTCTCCCATGGCACGGCCTCGGATCACGAGCGCCGCGCCGGTATAGTGCGCGAAACCTGCCGAAGGACGGGACGCACCGTCGGCATCATGGGCGACCTTCAGGGACCAAAAATCCGCGTCGGCAAGTTCAAGGACGGTAAAGTCACGCTCAAACCCGGGGACGCCTTCGTGCTGGATGCCGAATGCGAGCTAGGGGACGACGAGCGGGTCGGCCTCGACTACAAGGACCTGCCTCGCGATGTGCGGCCGGGGGACGTACTGCTGCTCGACGACGGCAAGATCGTGTTCGAAGTGGAGAAAGTCGTAGGTGGCGAGGTCCATTGCCGCGTGCGCCATGGCGGCGTGCTCTCCAACAACAAGGGCATCAACCGCCTCGGCGGGGGTCTCACAGCTCCGGCCCTCACGTCCAAGGACATGGAAGACATCCGCACCGCCGCCCGGATCAAGGTCGACTATCTCGCGGTGTCCTTTCCAAAATCTAGTGCCGACATGTACATGGCACGGCAGCTCTTGCACGCTGCCGGCGGGGATTCATTCCTCATCGCCAAGATCGAGCGCGCGGAAGCCGTGGAGCCGCGGGCGCTCACCGACATCATGTCGGCCTGCGAGGGCATCATGGTCGCGCGCGGCGACCTGGCGGTCGAAGTCGGCGACGCCTCGGTCCCTGCGATGCAGAAGCGGATGATCCGGATGGCGCGCGAGCAGAACAAGCTCACCATCACCGCCACACAGATGATGGAATCGATGATCTCGAGCCCCGTGCCAACCCGCGCCGAGGTGTCGGACGTGGCGAATGCCGTGCTGGACGGCACCGATGCGGTGATGCTGTCGGCGGAAACCGCGAGCGGAAAGTTTCCGGTGGAGACAGTCGCCTCCATGAGCCGGATCTGCGAGGTTGCGGAAGATTCCGCCCAGGTGACGCTGGAGCGCGATTTCCTCGATCGGGTGTTTTCCCGGGTCGACCAATCGATCGCCATGGCGGCCCTCTTCACCGCCTACCACCTGAAAGTGAAGGCAATCGCGGCTCTCACCGAGTCGGGATCGACCGCTCTGTGGATGTCGCGCATCAATTGTGGTGTGCCGATTTACGCACTCACCTCGCAGACGCAGACGCGGTATCGTTGTGCATTGTTCCGCGACACTTTTCCCCTGATGGTGAAATACATTGGTCACGACCGCGAAGAACTGCTCGCGCAGGCCGAAGCCGTGCTGGTGAGTAATGGCGTGGTCCAGAAGGGCGATCTCATTGTGCTCACCATCGGCGAGCCGATCGGAAAAGCGGGCGGGACAAACACCATGAAGATCGTCCGCGTCGGCGAGCACCGCAGGGGATAAATCGGAGCGCGCGATGGCTGAGAGGAGACTCGGAATCATCATGCACGGCGTGAGCGGGCGCATGGGGATGAACCAGCACCTCGCGCGCTCGATCGTGGCGATCCGCAGGCAAGGTGGCGTGCGGCTCTCCGACGGCACTCGCGTCATGCCCGACCCTCTGCTCGTCGGGCGCAACGGCGAAAAGCTGCAGAAACTTGCGGCGGAATACGGTGTCGATCGCTGGACCACCGACCTCGACGCGGCGCTGGCGAGCCGGGACCATCCCGTTTTCTTCGATGCGGCATCGACGAAGCTCCGTCCCCGCCTGCTCCGGAAGGCGATCGCAGCGGGCAAGCACGTCTACTGCGAAAAGCCGGTGGCGACTTCCCTCGCCGAGGCGCTCTCCCTGTACCGAGCGGCAAAGAAGGCCAAGGTCAGGCACGGCGTAGTCCAGGACAAGCTGTGGCTGCCGGGACTGCTCAAGATCAGGGCGCTGCGCGACAGCGGATTCTTCGGTCGAATCCTTTCCGTGAGGGGTGAGTTCGGTTACTGGGTGTTCGAAGGGGACCAGCAGCCGGCGCAGCGTCCTTCCTGGAACTATCGGAAGAAGGACGGGGGTGGAATCATCCTCGATATGCTGTGCCACTGGCGCTATGTGATGGACGATCTCTTCGGGGAAGTGAAGAGCGTGTCATGCCTCGGAGCCACCCACATCGCCGAGCGTTGG
>Ga0187773_10000164_pt1 | contig 28220 bp, 29 predicted proteins | sample 0216_BV02_MP05_1_FD_133133 | JGI IMG/M metagenome (GOLD analysis project Ga0187773, IMG submission 133133) | Tropical peat soil microbial communities from peatlands in Department of Meta, Colombia - 0216_BV02_MP05_10_MG | ecosystem: Environmental > Terrestrial > Soil > Wetlands > Peat | place...
CAACGAAAAACCCGCCGCGCTACGCGCTTTTCATCAGCCGCCAGTACTGGACTTTCATCGTCAGCGCCGCACCGGCGATGATCGAGAAGAACGCGAGGAAGGAGCCGAGCGCGAGCGTCGAGACGCCGGTGATGCCCTGGCCGATGGTGCAGCCCAGACCGAGCACGCCGCCGAATCCCATGAGCGCGCCGCCCGTAAGATGCAGGATCAGGTCCTCGGGGTCGCGAAAGCTCTCCAGGCGGAACGATCGCGTGGCGAGAGACCAGGCAAGCGAGCCCGCGAACATGCCGAGCACGATCGCGATGCCGAAGGTCACGATGCGACTCTTGTCGCTCCATAGGAGCAGCAGCTCAAGAAGATAAGCCTGGGGCGCGACGAAGGAAAAGGATTCCATGCGGCCGGAATTGGTGGCGAAGAATTTCTCCTCGAGCGTGGCGGGGTCCTCCGCGAGATGGCCGATGTGGCCGGAGAGATACCAGCCGCCGACCACCACCAGGCCCGCCACCACGCCGCCCAGCACGTTGTCGAAAGTGAGGAACTCGCGCGCCTTGAACACAAAAACGAAAAGGCCGGCCGCGACCGCAAGCCCGAGGACCGCGAGCGCCTGCTCCTTGCCGATGCCGAGCGGCGCGGCGAGGAGGGAGGGAAGATCCTGCCCCGAGGCGAATCGCAGGCTCACCGGGTCGATCGCCGCGGCGCGGAAGACGCCGAGAACGCCCTTCAGGGTCATGTAGGCGGTGATCGCAAGAACGATCGCGACGATGAGCGACTTGAGATTGCCCGTGCCGATGCGGATCAGCGTCTTGGAGCCGCAGCCCGAGCCGAGCGTCATGCCGATCCCGAAGAGGAATCCGCCGAGAACGTAGGAAAGCCAGGTGAAGTTGGGCGTGGTGTATATCGTCTTCGAGAGGTCGATTGCGCCGGCGAGCTGCAGGCCGGTCGCGCCGGCTGTCGCCACGGCGATCGCGAGCAGCCACATGCGCATGCGGCCCCAGTCGCCCATGTTCACGACGTCGGACACCGCTCCCATGGTGCAGAAGTTGGTCTTGTTGCCGACGGCGCCGAAGACGAAGGCGAGCACGAACGCACCCCAGACCACGGTGGAGGCGAGCATTGCGGGATTCGGTTCGGTCATGGCGCGTCGGTTTCGGGATCCTGCCGGAATTCTAGTCCGAGGATGTCGACTGCGCCTAGGAGGCCCGGGAATCCCCGGTTCGCCCTCCTTTGAATAGGGGGCTTACTTGCGCGCGAGGCGCTGCTTCGCCTGTTCCGCGGCGGAGCTCGAGGGGTATTTCTTCACCAGCGTTCGCAGCGTCTCCCGCGCCGAAGTGCTCTGCCCGAGTTCCGCCTGGGAGCTGGCGATGTTGAGGAGCGCATCAGGTGCCTTGGAATTGTCGGGCCAGGTCTTCACCACTTTCTGCTGGGCCGCGATGGCCGACTTGTAGTCGCGCATCGCGTAGTAGGCGTTGCCGACCCAGTACTGCGCCGAGGGTACCAGCTCGCTGCCTGCAAAATTGGTCATGAAGTTCTGGAAGCCGGTGATGGCGAGCTGGTAGTTGCCGAGCTTGAACTGGTTGAGCGCGGTCTCGTAGGCCTGCTTTTCGGCGACCGCGCTGCGCTCGCCCTGCGTCATCTTGTCCTGCAGCTGGGTCTGCGTCTGCTCGAGCCTTCTCAGCCGGGTATCCAGATCGACGTAGAGATCCTTCTGGCGGCGCTCGATGTTCTCCGCGTGGTTCGAGAGCACCTCGATCTGCCCGCGCAGCTTGGCCATGTCCTGCTTGAGCGACTCGAGCAGTTGCGAGAGATCGACGGCACGGTTCTGGCCCGTGGAATCCATCTGCCCGAGCCGCGCGTCGATCGCGGCCAGCCGTTCGTCGATCGACTTCTGGCTCGCCTCGACCTGCGAGCGCAGCCGGATGATCTGCCGGCGCGCCTCGTCGTCGTCGAAGAGGGCGGCGCGCGCAAGAACAGGCAGAAGCAGCGCGCAAAGCACAATCGCCCGGCTCGCCGAGCGGGCCGCCCCCTTCGACAAGGGAGCGAAGCCCCCCCCTAGACGGAGGGGGGGCGGCGGGGAGCTCACCCGACGGTTAGTATTCACCGCCGTAGAGCATATCGCCGCGGCGGTTCTGTGACCAGCAGGATTCGCTGTGATCGCTGCAGCGCGGCTTTTCCTCGCCGAGGCTGACCGCTTCGATCTGCGAGCCGGCCGCGCCCATCAGGAGGAGCGTGCGCTTCACGCCTTCGGCGCGGCGCTGCCCGAGGGCGATGTTGTATTCGCGGCTGCCGCGCTCGTCGCAATTGCCCTGGACCAGCATTTTCTTGCCGCGGTTGGCGGCGAGGTACTTGGCGTGGGCCTGGAGAATCGGCCGGTATTCGTCCTTGATGTCGTACTTGTCGTAGTCGTAGAAGACCGAGCGCTTCGAAAGGAGATCGCTCGGCGCCTGTTCAATGGGAGCCGCTGTCGGCGCGCTCGGGCTCGCGGCCGCCGCTCCGGGCGCTGGGGTCGCAGCGGACGGGGTGGGTGTCCCGGGCTTGGCTTCTTCGGTGGGCGTGCTCGCGCATCCGTACAGAAGCGCGAGGGCGATGGCGGGGAAAATTGCCTTCTTCATGGAGATCTCCTTTTTCAGTTACCCAGAAACGGACCCCAGGACGGCTCGCGCACGTCGGCCGCCTGGATCGTCAACCGCTGCTTGACCCGGCCGTCGCTCGATACTGCAGCGAGCACGCCGCGGTTTTCCACGTCGCTTGCGTAGAGAATCATCCGGCTGTTCGGCGCGAAGCTCGGGGATTCGTCGTTCTGACCGTCGGTGAGGGGCTGCGCCTGCCTGGTATCGAGATCCATGGCCATGAGCTGAAAACGGCCGCTGTTGCGGGCGATGTAGGCGAGCGTCTTGCCGTCGGGGCTGATGCGCGGGGATACATTGTAGTCGCCGTCGAAGGTCACGCGGCTTGCCTCCCCTCCCCCAGCCGGCATCCGGTAGATCTGCGGGCTTCCCCCCCTGTCGGAGGTGAAATAGATGAATTGACCATCACGGGTGAAAAATGGTTCCGTGTCGATGGCCCCGGAAAAGGTAATCCTCCTCAGGTTGCTGCCGTCGGGGTTCATCAGGTAGATCTGCGAGCCGCCGTCCTTGGTGAGCACCACGGCGAGCTGCCTGCCGTCGGGGGACCAGGCCGGGGCGCTGTTCGATCCCCGGTAGTTCGCCACCGGCGCCGGCTGCCGGCTCGCCGAGAGGCTCTGCACGAACACGATCGGCTTCTTGTTCTGGAACGAGACGTAGGCCATGTGCGTCCCGTCGGGAGACCAGGCCGGAGAGATGATGGGCTCCGGGGAAATGAGAATCGACTGCGCCCCCTGGCCATCGGCGTCGGCGACCCGAAGCTCGAAGCGCGAACCCTGCTTCACCACGTAGGCGATCCTCGTGCTGAACACGCCGCGCTCGCCGATCAGCTTCTCGTAGATGAAATCGGCGATCTTGTGCGCGGTGAGGCGCACCTGCGCCGCGGTCAGCGTGAAGACGATCCCGCCGATCTGCGTCTGCTTCGGCACATCGAGCAGGCGAAAGCGCACTTCGAACCGCCCGTCGGGAAGCCGCTGCGTCTGCCCGATCACTAGGGCATCCGCAAGACGGCTCTTCCAGTCGGCAAAATTGACCTGGGAGGGCTCAGCCGGCAAGGGACTCACGCCGCCGACGAAGAGCGTCCGGAAACGGCCGCTGCGCGAGAGGTCGTGCTCGACGATCTCGGTAACGCTCTGCGGCAGCATCGTCTCGCCGACGAAAGGCAGTATCGCGATGGGGATCTGGTTGGCCCCGCCGCCCGTGATCTCGATGGTAAGCTGGGCGCGCGCCGTGCCGGCGAGGAATACGAGGATTGCGGCTAGAAAAAGGGCGGCTCGATTCATTCAACCTGAAAGTATAACGTCATCATCCCCACTTACTCCCTTGGCCTGAACTTGAGCGTGAGCTCGCGCCTGAACTGCTCGGGCCGGTCGGGCTTCGGCAGCGGCGAGCTCTTCAGGATCGCCCGCTCGACCGCGTCGTCGTAGGCCTGGTGGCCACTCGAGGTCCGAAGTCGCGCGGACAGCACTTCGCCGGTCGGCAGCTGAACGACATCGAAAACCGCCTCCGGGTTCCCCTTGATGTCGGGCGGGATCACGATGTTCAGCTTGATCTTGGTGCGGATCTTGTCGACGTAGGTAGCATCGGGCGTCGCAGGCGCCGAGGGCTGCGCGAACTGCTTCAGCACGTCCTGCCGCTCCCGGGCGGCCATCGCCCGCTGCTCCTGGGCGAGCTGCTCCCTGATGCGCTGCGTCGTGTCGAACTTGAGCGGCGGCTCTTCCTTCTTCTTCGCCGGCTTCTTTTGCCGTTCGAGCGCGATGTCGGGCTTGGAGATTTTCGGCTCGACCCTTGCCGGCGGCTGGGGCCTGGGTTCCGGCTTCGGCTCGACCTTGGGCGGGACCGCCGGCTGCGGCTCCTGGAATTCGGGCAGCTGCGACCAGAGCTCGACGACCACCGCATCCGGATGTTTCGACTGCCAGTGCAGGCCGAGGAAGAGGAGCGCGAAAAGGACGCCGTGCACTGCGAGCGACAGCGCCGCCGGCCAGGTGCCGCCCGGCTCGTCCGCAAGAACGTAATTCACGACGCTCCGGCCCCCGTCATGTTCCCGTGGCCGCGGGCTTGACCATCAGGCCGACGCGGCGGATGTTCTGCCGCTGCAGTTCGTCCATCACCTTGAGCACGGCTTCGTAGCGCACGTCCTTGTCGGCGGAAATCACGACCGGCTGGTTGGGATTCTTCTTTTGCCGCTCGCGCAGCGCCGCGATGAGCTGCGCGCTCGTCACCGCGCGATCGTCGGGTTTGCCCTTGTCGCGCTCGCGAAGCAGCAGGGACTGGTCGCGACGGATCACCACCTCGAGCGGCGCCGCCGGCGGCTCCGAGGACTTGCCCACGCTCGGAAGCTCGACCACCCCGGGGGTGATCAGGGGCGCGGTCACCATGAAGATGACAAGCAGCACCAGCATGACGTCCACGTAGGGGACGACGTTGATCTGGTTCATGAGGCGCCGCGCTCTCATCGGATCGCGGTCTGCCGCTGCAGGATGTTGGAAAACTCCTCCATGAAGCTCTCGAAGCGCACCGCGAGCCGATCGACCCCATGCGAGAACCGGTTGTAGGCGACCACCGCCGGGATCGCCGCGAAAAGGCCGATCGCGGTCGCAACCAGGGCCTCGGCGATTCCCGGGGCGACGGCCGCGAGGGTGGCCTGCGCCATGTTGGCGAGGCCGCGGAAGGAGTGCATGATGCCCCAGACCGTCCCGAGCAGCCCGACGTAGGGGCTCACCGATCCCACCGAGGCGAGAAAAGCGAGATGGGCCTCCAGCCGGTCCATCTCGCGCTGGTAGGTGGCGCGCATCGCGCGGCGCGCGCCGTCCACCATCACGCTCGGCTCCGCGGCCGCGCCCTTGCTGCTCTTCAGCTTGGCGAATTCCCGAAACCCGGCCTCGAAGATGCGCTCGAGGCTTCCGGTCGAGTGCCGGTGGTTCACGGCGCTCTGGAAAAGGGCTGCGAGGTCGGAGCCGCTCCAGAAGTCCCGCTCGAAGTGCTCGGTCTTGCGCTCGGCGCGGCGGATGGTGAATGCCTTGAGAAAAATGAAGTACCAGGACATGAACGAGACCACCACCAGGAGGAGCAGCACCAGCTGCACCACGAGGCTCGCGCTCGCCACCATCGCGAGGATCGAGAGGTCTTGAGTCGTGTTCATCGCGCTCCTTCCAGCTTCTTGCGGATCACCTCGGGCACGGCAACGAGCCTGTGGTTCTTCGCGCTCACGCACGCCAGGGTCAGCCTCGCGCTTGCAAGCACCTCGTCGCGGCGCTTGACCGCCTGTTCGAATTCCAGGCGCACGCGGCCCACGTGCGCGACCCGCGCCGTCACGGTGAGCGCGTCGTTGAGCAACGCAGGCTTATGGTAGGTGATTTGCGCCGAGTGCACCACAAAGAGGACATGGTCCCGCCGCGCGAGCTCCCCCAGGTCGAACCCGGCGGACTGCAGCAGCTCGGTGCGCGCGCACTCCATGAAGGAGAGGTAGTTCGCATGGAATACCATGCCGCCCGCGTCGGTGTGCTGATAGTAGACACGAACCGGCCACTCGAAGGGCCTGTGCGCGGCGTGGCCGCTCATTGCCCGAACAGCTCCCCCGACCCGGACGGCACGGCGAGCCCGAGATGCCGATACGCGGAAACGGTCGCGATGCGCCCGCGCTGCGTGCGCTGCAGGTAGCCCTGCTGGATGAGATAGGGCTCGACCACGTCCTCGATCGTATCGGCCTCCTCGCCGATGGCGTGCGCGAGATTGTCCAAGCCCACGGGGCCGCCGGCGAATTTCTCGATCACGGCAAGGAGAAGTTTCCGGTCCATGACGTCGAAGCCGAGCACGTCCACGTCGAGCATCGCGAGCGCGGCGTCCGCCACCTCGCGGGATATGGTCCCCTGAGCCCGCACCTGCGCGAAATCGCGCACCCGGCGCAGCAGCCGGTTCGCCACGCGCGGCGTGCCGCGCGAGCGCCTGGCGATCTCGAGCGCGCCTTCCGCGGACACCTCGACGCCGAGCAGCCCCGCGGAACGGCCGACGATCTGCTGCAGCTCCGCCCCGGTGTAGAACTCCAGACGCGCGACGATGCCGAAGCGGTCGCGCAAGGGGTTGGTGAGCATGCCGGCCCGGGTGGTCGCGCCGACCAGGGTGAAGGGAGGCAGATCCAGCTTCACCGAGCGCGCCGCGGGCCCCTCGCCGATCATGATGTCGATCTGGTAGTCCTCGAGCGCGGGGTAGAGGATTTCCTCGACGATGGGCGAGAGGCGGTGGATCTCGTCGATGAAGAGCACGTCGTTCGGCTCGAGATTGGTGAGGATCGCGGCGAGATCGCCCGGGCGCTCGAGCACCGGGCCGGAGGTCTGCCGCAGATTCACTCCCATCTCGCGCGAGATGATGTGGGCGAGCGTCGTCTTCCCCAGGCCCGGGGGCCCGAAGAGCAGCACGTGATCGAGCGCTTCCTTGCGGTTGCGCGCCGCCTCGACGAAAACCGAAAGCTGCCCGCGGATCTTTTCCTGGCCGACGTATTCGGAAAGCGATTTCGGCCGCAACGAGCGCTCGAACGCCTCTTCCTGAGGCGAGGTCGGCGCGGCGGAGATCAGGCGGTCGGTTTCAACGGACATGCCCCATTTTACCCGCTGCCCGTCCGCCGCCGATATCCACCCCGATGCGAAAACATCGGGGTGGATTCCCGCGAGTCAGTGATACGCGCCCGCCATGATGGGCGAGAGCGCCTCGTCGATGCGCCTGCCCTGCCCCTTGCTGATGAGGCTGCCGAGGATTCCCTGGAACCGCGGCTCCTCGACCCCTGAGACGATGTACTGCCAGCGGTAGGCGTGAAGCACGCCCTCGCGCACCCGCTGGGACTGCTCGGGAGAGTAGGGTCCGCGGCAGACGCTCAGGAAATAGTCGGCATCGGCAGCGGCCTGCGCTTGCAGCATCCCGTCCACCGCCGCCACCAGCTCGATCAGCTCGGTCACCGCCTGCTCGCGCTCGACCGGCGTCAGCTTGGCGTCCTCGCGCCGCCACTCCATCTCGTCGAGGATCGCGTGCTGCGATTCCTCCTTCCAGTGATAGAGGAACACGTCCTTGTAGAGCTCGGAGAGCTCGCCGTCCGGGTCGATGCTTTCGCGGTAGTGCGCCAGCACGAACAGCTCGATGTGGCAGGTGAGGGCGAGCACCGACCAGGTGGACTTGCCGAGCACCAGCCCCGCCACCTCGTTCGGCCGCGGCAGGAAGCGGTAGCCCACGGGCATGCCCTCGGCGACCATACTCTCGATGCGACGGAACAGCTCCTGGTGCTTCAACTCCTCGTCGGTGAAGCGCACCAGCGCCTCGAGCGCGGTCTGGTCGCCGAGCCAGTGCTCGCGGCTGATGTCGAGCATCTTGGCGCCGATGAAGCGCTCGACCAGCCCGAACATGTTGGCGTAGGTGCGGCCCTGGATCTGACTGAGCAGCCGCCGGTCGTCTGCGCCGAGGAAGCCGAGCCGGTCGAGCTTGGAGATGCCGTCGGGCAGGAACTTCCTGGCGAAATCGAAATTGCGGCCGCGGATGACGTCGCGGTCGATGTCCCAGCGAATGCGCTTGGATGCTTCGATGACGCGCGCGTAGCGCTGGGTGTCGCTTGCATAAGTCGGGTTCATGCTTGTTCTCCTATCCATGTAAAGCGCGCGAGGAGTCCGGACCACATGCCGGGCGCGCGGGCCGGCGTGTGGATTTGAAGCGAAGCTTCCGTGAGTCCGAAGAGCACCAGCGAGCAGCTCGTCTCGAGCTCCATGCCGTCGCCTGCGCCCAGCACGTAGTCCTTCGCGTCCCCGTGTCGGGTGAGCCAGACTCGCCCCTGCGTGACGCGGACCGCCATTCCTCGCCGCCCGGCGATGCTGAACACTTCGCGTTCACTCAGGGCCCTCTGAAGCATGCTCATGACTGCCTCCGGTTTGCGCCGGCGGGACGCCGGCGTTCGTGAGGAGAATGGTGGCAAATGCCGGGCTCGCCGCGCCTGAGGCGGCGGTCCCGGGACAAGCAGGAAAACGGGTCGGGATTCCGGGACGGCAGTCCCGAAGAGCTATTTCGAGGAATTCGTCGAGGGCTTCGCGCCGAGGCCGGCGTCGCGGGCGCGCACGATCGCCTGCGCCCGGTTCTCGACCTGGATCTTGTCGAAGATGTGGGTGATGTTGTTGCGCACGGTCTTCTCGGAAAGCCCGAGCCGCGCGGCGATCTGGGCGTTGTCCAGGCCCTGGGCGATGAGCTCCAGGATCTCGCTCTCGCGCCCGGTGAGACCGCTGAAGGCGCGCCCGCGCGTCGCCGCGCCCGCACTCGGGTAGAAGTCATCCATGGCAGCGAGGCAATCGCGCCACGCCGGGTCGCTCTCCGGCATCAGGTGATTTCGGCTTTCGAGGGACACGAACCGCGCGCCGGGGATCAGGCTCGCGATGAGCCTGCCTTCCTCGAACGGAATGCTCAGGTCCCCGCGCGCATGAAGGACGAGGGTCGGGCATTTTATCCGCGCCGCTTCCGCGCGCACGTCGATCGATACGTTGGCCCGATGAATCCGTACTGCGGTCTGCGCCGAGGCCGTCAGGGGCATCATGTCGTTGAAGGCGTGGATCGCGTCCAGCCCGGCGTCGGGCATGAACCGCGTCGTGAAGACCTGGCGGAACGAGGGATCGTCTCTGCCCCAGCCGAGCTCGATCAGCCTGTGAAGGGTTTCGAGTTCTTCGGGCGGCAGTCCGCGCGTCTGCCGGCCGCGGGCGAAGCCGCCGCAAATGATCAAATGGCTGACCCGTTCGGGGTGGCGGGCGGCGTACGCGATGGCGTAGGCCGCTCCCTGCGACAGCCCGAGCAGCGCAAAGCGCTCGAATTGCGCCGCATCGATCACGCACTCGAGATCGCCGACGTGGCATTCCCACGACGGGATCGGCACCTCGCGGTCCGACAGGCCGGTGCCGCGCTGGTCGAACCGAAGTACCGAATACCGGCCCGAAAGCCCGGCGGACCAGGGCATCATCGCCGGGTTGTTCCAGTCGTGCTCCAGGTGGGTGAACCAGTGCGGCGCCCTGACCAGCCGCGGGCCGCTTCCGGAGGTCGCGTAGGCCAGCCGGACACCGTCGCTCGTCGTGCAAAAGCGCACTTGCTGGTTCATCGGGAACGGGCCTCCCGCCCGATTATCCCGCCTATCCGAGGTCGAGCGTCAAGTCGACCCGGTCGCGCATCAACCCCTCGCCAGGGACTTCAGCGCCTGACGTATCCCCTCGGAAACCGACAAGCCTTCGGGCAACTGCTTCACCGCGAGCTGCGCTTCCTTGTCGCTGTAGCCCAGGCCGAGCAGGGCGTGCATGACGTCGCTCGCGGCGGCCTTCTCCCTGTTCACGGCCACGCCGCTCAGGGCATCGGCGCCGAGCTTGCCCTTCAACTCGAGGAGCAGCCGCTCGGCGGTCTTCGTGCCGATCCCGGGAATTCTTACCAGCCGCCCCGATTCCTGCATCGCGACAGCTTCGATCAGTTCGCCCACGCTCAGCCCCGAGAGCACCGCGAGCGCGGTGCGTGCCCCAACGCCCGAGATCTTCAGCAGCTGCCGGAAAGCGCGCCGCTCCGGCTCGGTGGCGAAACCGTAGAGCAGATGCGCATCCTCGCGCACGACCAGGTGGGTGAGCAGCGTTACCCGCTCGCCGGAAGCGGGCAGATTGTAGAACGTGCTCATCGGCACTTCGACCTCGTAGCCGACGCCGCCCGCCTCCACCAAGATCTGCGGCGGGTTCTTTTCAAGAAGCGTTCCCGCGAGCCTGCCGATCATACGAGTCGGCCCCGTTTCACCCGAAACCCGCGCGTGGCGATGGCGCCCAGCCCCTGGCCGCCGTGCGCGTGGCAGATGGCGCAGGCGAGCGCGTCGGCGGCGTCAGGCGAGGGTGCGCCGGCGAGCCGGAGGAGCCGCTTCACCATCTCCTGCACCTGCTCCTTTCCCGCGTGGCCGTTGCCGACGACCGCCTGCTTGACTTGCAGCGCGGTGTACTCGGCGACCGGCAATCCCGCGTCCACCGCGGCACAGATCGCCGTGCCGCGCGCCTGGCCGAGAGCGAGCGTCGATGCCGGGTTGACGTTGACGAAGACTTTTTCCAGCGCGACCTGCTGGGGCTGATGCGTTTCGATCACTTCGCGCAAGCCCTCGAGGACGGTCTTGAGGCGATCCGGCAAGTCGGAGCTGCCGGACTTGATGCAGCCACTCACGACATAGGCCAGCGTGCTCCCGCTCTTCTCGATGATCCCGAACCCGGTGATGCGCAATCCCGGGTCGATGCCAAGAATCCTCAGGGCTGGACCGGCCATTGCCCCGCATTATACGTTCGGGTGCGCGGCCCGGGCGTCACTTCGGCGACTACTGATCGATCACCGCGGTCGTGTAATTGACACCGCGGCTCCCCTCAGCGCACGATTCAAGCGAGGTGCTGCCGCTGATCATCGGATCGAAGATGTTGGACAAATAGAGGAGGCGTACGGAATGGCGGCGCTTCGCGCAGCTGTCGCATTTGTAGCGCTCGGTCTCCTGATCCAGACCGCATCGGGCGCCGAGAAGGCGGCAGGCCAAGGCAACGCGCTGTGCCTGGGCTGTCACGGCGACGGGACCGCGCTCGCCGGCAGCGTTCACGGCAAGACCCATCAATGCATCGACTGCCACTCGGCGCAGGCCGTGGTGCCGCACGCGAAGGTCACGAACAGGGACGCGGCGCGGCGGGCCATGAACAGGACCTGCAGCGCCTGCCACCAGGCGCAAGCGGCGAGCTATGCCATCACCTCGCACGGCAAGATCGCCACGCTGGGATACGCGCAGACGGCGACTTGTGCCGATTGTCACGGCAGCCACGCCATACTGCCCGCGAGCGCGCCCGGGTCGCGCGTCGCCGCGGCCCGGCTCCTGGATACCTGCCGGGAATGCCACCGCGGCGCCACCCAGGGCTTCGCGAGCTATCAGGCGCACGCGACGACGAGCGACTTCGCGCGCTATCCGCAGATGTGGCTCGCCGCCTGGTCCATGGTCGGGCTGCTCGCGCTCGCCTTCGGCCTTTTGTGGACGCACTCGGGGCTGTGGCTGTATCGCGAGTGGCGCGACCGTCGGGAGCGCAAGCTGCGGCCGCACGTGAGCGCGGGGGCGATCCCCACCGAAGACCGCCGGCAGTACGCGCGCTGGTCACCCGCGTGGCGGGCCGCCCATCTTATCTTCACGGTGAGCGTCATCGTCCTGGTCGCGAGCGCCATCCCGCGCCTCTACCCGGCCGCGGCGTGGGCGCCCTGGCTGGTCGGCCTGTTCGGCGGGCCCGCGGCGGCGAGCACCGCGCACAAATGGGCCGCCGTGATCATGCTCGCCGCATTCGTCGGGCACCTCGTCTACGTCGCGGTATACCTCGTGCGCAACTTTAGGACCTTCGAGTGGTTCGGGCCGTACTCGCTCCTGCCGAACTGGCAGGACCTGAGGGACTTCGTCGCCATGTGGAGGTGGTTCGTGGGCAGGGGGCCGCGTCCCGTGTGCGACCACTGGAACTACATGCAGAAGATCGACTACTGGGCGCCGTTCTGGGGCATCGCGATGCTCAGCTGGACGGGAGCCATGCTGTGGTTCAAGGAGCTGAACGCGGCCTACCTGCCGGGATGGACCCTCAATGTCGCTACCCTGGTCCACGGCGAGGAAGCGCTGCTCGCCGCGGTGTATCTCTTCACCATCCATTTTTTCGTCAATCACTGGCGGCCGGACAAGTTCCCGCTGGACCTGGTGATGTTCACCGGATCCATGCCGATCGAGGAATTCCGGCGGGAGTACGCCGTCGAGTACAAGCGGCTGGTCGAGAGCGGCGAGCTCGAGAAACACCTGGTGAACGAGCCCGCGCGGCCGATGACGCTCGCCTCGCAGATGTTGGGCTTCGCCCTGGTGGCGGTCGGTTTGGTGCTGCTGGCGATGATGGCGACCGGGTTCGCCGGCAAGCTGGCCGCGTGATCGGCAGAAGTCCGGCGCGGCGTCAGGCGATCCGCAGCAACTGCCGGATTCCGAAGGGGCGTTGCCCCCGACCGCGCCGAATTGGGCGACTTCAGCCGGTCCAGAGCGGCCTTTCGGGTTCTCGAGGACCTCGTTCGCCCGCCCGAGCGCCCGGGCCAGCCGTCAAACGCGCGCTAGGCTCGGGTAGTCCGTGTAGCCGCGTTCCCCGCCACCGTAGAATGTCGCGCGGTCCGCCTGGTTGAGCGGAGCGTTCTTGCGGAATCGCTCGACGAGATCGGGGTTGGCGAGGTAGAGGACGCCGAAGGACACGAGATCCGCGTGGCCACTCGCGATCGCCGCGAGCGCGCGCTCGCGGTCGTAACCGCCGTTGGCGATGTACGTACCGGAGTAGCTGCGGCGGAAACCGGCCCAGTCGAACGGCTCGCGCGAGGTCTCGTCCACGTGCAGAAACGCGAGTCTGCGCTCGCCGAGCGCTCGAGCGGTCTCGCCGAAGGTCCGCTGCGGATCGCTGTCGGTCATGTCGTTGTAGGCATTCACCGGAGAGAGCCGCACGCCTACGCGGCTGCTGTCCCACGCTGCACCAACGGCGTCCACGATCTCGAGCAGAAAACGCATGCGTCGCTCCGGCGACCCGCCGTACGCGTCGCTGCGCCGGTTCGTGCCGTCGCGCAGGAACTGGTCGATGAGATAACCGTTTGCGGCGTGTACTTCGATTCCGTCGAAGCCTGCGCTTCGTGCGAGGTGCGTGGCTTCGGCGAACTGAGCGGCGACGGCGGGGATCTCCTCGAGCGCAAGCGCGCGCGGCGCAACGAAGGCCACCGGGCCCTGCTGGGTCTGGAAACTGCCTTGCGGGCACACCGCGGAAGGGGCGATGGGCAATGCGCCGACGGGCTGCACCGACGGATGCGAGACTCGGCCGCTGTGCCACAGCTGAAGGAAGATCGTGCTCCCTTTCGCGTGGACCGCTTGCGTCACTAGGCGCCAGCCGGCGACCTGCGCCTCGCTGTAGATTCCCGGCGCGTTGCGGTTGGTCCTGCCCTGCGGAGAGATCGGAGAGGCCTCGGTCACGATGAGCCCGGCACTTGCGCGCTGCTCGTAGTACTTCGCGGTGAGCGCGTGCGCCGCCTCGCTGGCCGCGCGATTGCGGCTCATCGGCGCCATGACCATGCGGTTGGCGAGCCGGTTCGGGCCGAGCTGGATGGGCGCGAAGAGTTTGCTCGCCGGATCCGTCATGAGCCTGAGGGCACAGCCGCGCCGATCGCCAAGAGCACCGCGTACGCAAGCAGCAGCCGGCCGGCTCTCGGAGTTAACGGCACCAGATCTTCGAACCGGTCCAGCTTCAGCACGGCGCGCGCCAGCGCCCACGAGTAGGGAACGGTGAGCAGCGGCAACAGGATCCAGGCGCTGAAATCGAACCCCTGCCAGAACCACACAGGCGCGAAATACGACAACGCCAGCAGCGCGAAAAACTCCACGCGACTCCACTCTTTGCCGAAACGCACGGCCACAGTGCGTTTGCCTTTCACCGCATCGTGCTCACGGTCGCGAATGTCGTCGATGATGAGGATGTTCGTCGTCAGAGCGCCGATCGGCAGGCTGAGCGCCAAAACGCTCCCCGGCAGGGCTTCCCGCACGAACCAAGAGCCCAGTGCGGCGCCGGCTGCAGGCGCCGCCTGAACGTAGTAGCCGCCGATGACGGAGACGATGCCGAAGAAGACAAAGAACAGCGGATCGGCAAGGCCGTGTCGGCCGATCGGCCAAGGGCCGCCCGAGTAGGCCCAACTCGCCCCAATGCTGCAGAGCCCGATCAGCAACACGAAGGGGCCCGCGCTGTAAAGCAGGTACGCCCCAGCGAGCAGGGCGAGCAGGTAAGAGGCAACGATCGCCGCTTTCAGCTCGCCGATCGAGAGTGCGCCGACCTTCAGGGCTTGTACCAGTTCGGGATGCTCCTGGTCCTCCGGCTGCTGAACCAGGTTTTTGTGGTTATCGGTGAGTACACCGCCGAGCTGTATCAGCCATCCGGCAAGGAAGGCGAGCAAGGCCGGCAGCGCCGCCAGAACATGATGGTGGGCCGCCAGGCCCACGGACACGAGAACCGGCGCCGCGGCCGTCGGCAGGGTGTGCCCGGGGTAGAGAAGCTTTCGCCGCCATACCTCTCGCCGTGTCCAGACTCGATCCTCGGCCATGGGCCCTCTGCCGCCTAGGGTGCCTTCCGTAAGGTCCGCTACTCTACCTCGCGGCATATCAATCCGGCTGCGAAGTCTGAAGGATTCGCCGGCGCGCTGCAATCAGGTGCTTGAACCCGGTGGTGGTAAGAGCTCGGTCTCGCGAGAGACCGGGCTTTTTGCTGTCCGAGCCGGCTAGGACTGAAGGTGATTCAGCGCGACATCGAAGATATCGAAGTTGCGCAGCCGCTCGCGGCCGGGAATGCCGCGCGTGCGCCGGTTGAAGAGCAGCGGCACGGTCTGCTCCGAGATGCCGCCGTGCGAGCGCAGCGGCGCGTCGAGACCGGAAAGGTCGTGCCGGGCGCGGCTGGTGCCGAGGACGACGTGCTTCTTCGAGACCACGATGACGTCTCCCATCCGCTCGGGCGGCAGCTCGAAGCGCTTGCAGCCCTCGGCGCCCGGCAGTGCAAGCTCGATTCCCTCGACTGCGGCGAGACGCGAGGCCGCCGCGCCCGGGTCCGTGCCCGCAGGCAGATAGGCGGTGGCGAACGAGCCGAGCGCGCCGTGATGCACGACGTACGGATCGGTAATGGGCAGAATCACCCGCGCCGCTCCCCGGCCCAGCCAGTCGTCGAGGAGATCCTGCAGATAGATCACGCTGGGTTGTCCGTCGGCGCCGAACTTGTCGTTCATGCCATGGTCCGCCGTGATCGCAATCGTCGCCCCCAGCCCGTCGAGGCGGGCGAGATACCCGTCCATCATCCGGTAAAAGGCGTTGGCGGCCGCCGTCCCCGGCGCCGCCTTGTGCTGCACGTAGTCGGTAGTCGAAAGGTACGTGAGATCCGGACGCGCTTTCTCCATGAGAGCGACGCCGGCCGCAAAGACGAACTCCGACAGCTCGGCGCTGTATACCGAAGGCAAAGGCTTGCCCGCCAGCTCGAGCACATTGTCTATCCCGTTTCGCGCGACGCTCGCCTGATCGGCTTTCTCGGAAGAGAAGCAGATGCCCCGCAGATCCTTGCCGAGAAGCGCGCGCAGCTTGTCCTTCGCAGTGATGGCCACCACCTTCGCGCCGGCTTCGGCAAACGCAGCGAGGATCGTGCCGACGCGCAGGTAGCGCGGGTCATTCATCATGACCTCCGCCCCGGCTTCGCGGTCGTAGAAGTAGTTGCCGCAGATGCCGTGCACCGACGGCGGCACGCCGGTCACGATCGACATGTTGTTGGGATTGGTAAAGCTCGGCACCACGCACTCGCCTTTGAAGGCCGCTCCCCGGCTCATCATGCGGGCAAGAAAGGGGGCGCCACCTGCGGCAACCGCCTGGGTCAGATAGTCATACTCGCAGCCATCCACGCAGACCACCACCAGCGGCTGGTCCGGCCACCGGTAATTGCGTGCGTTGACAGCGAGAGCAGGGCGTGCGCTCATGATCTGATCAGCCATAGCGCAGCCGCGCCGGCGAGCACGCCGACAAACAGGTTGCGCCGCGTGACCCAGAAGTATGCCGCGAGCGCGACGGCGCTGCACGCCGTGCGCTCGAGGAGCGAGGTTTCGGCGAGCGCGCCGGTCGGCATCACGAGCATGCGCGATACCAGGCCGGCGATGATGGCGTAGGCGACGCAGGATATCCACGTGAATGTCGCGCTGCCGGGGTCAATGCCGGCCGCGATGAGGACGCCGGGGCCGCGCCACAGATAGGTCGCGAGGCCGCACAAGGCGAGCAGCAGCCAGAGCTCAGGCATGCCGGCCCCACATCCGCAGGGCAAGGAACGCGATCGTTCCGCCGACGAGCCCGCCGAGCACCACGCTCCACTCCGGGCTGGCAAGGTAGGCGAGGGGGCCGGCGAGCGCCCCGCTGGCGAGCCCGAGCGCGGCGATCCGCTCGCGCACCGCGCCGACGAGTATGAGGAGGTAGTACATCGGCACCATGAACACCAGCCCGAGCTGCGCGCCCGGAGTCAGGCGGTCGGCACCGACGTAGCCTGCGGCAGTCGAGAGCGCGCTGGTGGCCATCAGCACCAGGGTGAATCCGTAGAACCAGGGCAGGCGTTCTTCGCGCGGTATCTGCGGAAAACGCGCCACCGCCATGGTCCAGCCGCTCAGAGAGAGCAGTTGCGCGACGAGGTAGTACTTCCACGCGCGATGTCGCGGATCGCGCATCTCCGGCATGAGCATGAGCGTCATCGGCAGGAAGCGCGCCGAGGACAGCATCACCGCCAGCACCGTGACGGCGAGCGGCGCGGCAAGCGTGTGCATCTCGACGAAGACGAGCTGGCCGGGCAGCGCCCAAATCACCGCCGTCGACGCCACGGCGATGCCCAGGGGGACTTTCTGCGACGCCGCCAGGGCGCCGAAGCCGAGAAAGCCGGCGACCAGCACTGCGGCGGGGATGCCGGCGGCCTCGCGCGCGCCCCGGACGAAAGGAGAGCGAATCAATTAGGCTACTGCGTGCGCAGCCGCGGATCGAGCGCGTCGCGCAGCGAATCGCCGAACAGGTTGAAGCCGAACACCGCCAGGCTGATGGCGAGGCCGGGGAAAATCGCCATCCAGGGCGCGGATTCGGCGAATTCGACCGCCGCGCCGCGCAGCATCAGCCCCCACGCCGCGGTCGGCTCCTGCACGCCCAGGCCGAGAAACGAAAGCGACGCCTCGAGCAGGATCGCCTCGCCGAGGAACGCCGTCGCCATGATCAGGATCGGCGCCATCACGTTCGGCAGCATATGGCGCAGGATGATGCGCTGGTGCCTGAAGCCCGAGGCCCGCGCGGCGTCGACATAGGGCATCTCCCTTACCGCGAGGGCGCTGGCGCGCACCACCCGCGCGCAGCGCGGCACCATGGGCGTCGCGATGGCGAGGATGACGTTGCCGGCGCCCGTGCCGAGGATGGCCACCACCGCGAGCGCGAGCACGATCACCGGAAACGCGAAGAAGACGTCCATGACGCGCTGCGCGAGGAGATCGACGCGTCCGCGGAAATACGCGCTCGTCACGCCTATGAGCGAGCCCAGGCTCGCGCCGAGAAGCGATGCGCCCAGGCCCACCGTCAGCGCGGTCCGCGAGCCGTAGATGATGCGCGAAAGGACGTCGCGGCCGAAAGCATCCGTGCCGAGCCAGTGGGCCGCGCTCGGCGCGGCGAGCATCGCGCCGTAGTCGTTGGCGAGAGGGTCGTAGGGTGCGATGAGGTGCGCCGTCGCCGCAAGCACCGCGGTGAGGAGGACGAGGCCAGCGCCCACCGCCCCGAGGGGCCGACGGCGCGCGAAGTTGGCGACGGCGGCCAGCCAGGGCCAGCGCGGTTCCGCGTGGCGGGCAAGCTCCTCCAGGGTCTGCGCGCTGGCGGCCATGGCTCTAGCGGTAGTGGATGCGCGGGTCGAGCCAGGCGTAGGCGATGTCGACCGCGAAGTTGATGACGAGGAAGAACGTGGCCACCAGCATGACCAGAGCCTGCGTGAGCGTGTAATCGCGGTGCGAGATCGCCTCGACGAAGAGCATGCCGAGGCCGTTGAGGTTGAAGACCTGCTCGGTCACCACCAGGCCGCCGAGCAGGAACGCAAACTCCATGCTGATCACGGTAAGCACCGGCAGGATCGCGTTCTTGAGGGCGTGCCGAGTGAGAATGAGCTTCAGCCAAAGGCCTTTCGCCCGCGCGGTGCGGATGTAGTCCTCGCGCAGCACCTCGAGCATCGTCGAGCGCATCATGCGCGTGCCGACGGCGCAGTAGCGGTAGCCGACGGCGAGCGCCGGCCAGATGAGCAGCGCGAGGTTGTCCCAGGGGTTGACCCAGATCGGCGTGAAGACCATGGGCGGCACCCATTTGAAGATGATGAGCATGCCGAGAATCATGAGTGTGCCCAGCCAGAAGGACGGCGTTGCGAGCCCGGCGATGGTGAACACGCGCACGGCGTAGTCGATCCACGTGTCCTGCTTGATCGCAGCGAGGATGCCGAGCGGGATGGCGAGGCAGGTGGCGATCGTGCTCGCCATGAGGGCGAGCTGCAGCGAGAGCGCGAAGCGCAGCTTGATCTCCTCGGTGATCGGCGCGGAGGTCCACATCGACAGGCCGAAGTCGAGATGCGCGAGGCCTCCCATCCACGCGGTGAACTGCTTCCAGAGCGGCTTGTCCAGCCCGAGCTTCTGCCGCTCCTGATCCATGAGGTCCTGCGACTGGAACTGGCTGCCCTGCGTGAGGTAGCGCGCCTCGACGACGTCGCCAGGGATGACGCGCAGCAGCAGGAAGATCAGCACCGCGACCCCGAGCAGGGTCGGGATCATCGCGAGCAGCCGCTTGAGGATGTAGTAGCCCATGAAGGATGGCCAGGGCGTGGGCGCGCCCTCTTACGCGCCCCGGCCTTTCGCGCCGGTCAAGGCGAAAGCCAGACCGTGTCGAGCGTGTTGTTGAGGTAGTGGCTCGGCGTGATCGTCCAGCCGTGCACCCGCGAGGAGTGCGGGATAATGCGGTGCCACTGCAGCGTCATCAGGTAATGCGCCTGCTCGTCGAGCACCCGCTTCTCGAACTCGCGTATGAGCTTCTTGCGCTCGTCCACGTTGGTCGCCTGGCTCTGCTGGTCGTACAGCTTGTCGAGCACCGGATCCTCGTAGTAGCCGTAGTTCGCCGGGTTGCGGCTGCTGGAGAGGAACTTGTACATGTCGAGGTCGGGCTCGACGATGTAGCCGCACTGGAAGTCCATCGCCACCTCGTGCTCGCCCTTGCGCAGCGAGCCGAAGTAGGCTGCGGGCTCGATCACGCGCTGCGTGACGTTGAGGCCGACCTTGCGCCACTGGTCGATCATCCAGACGCCGAGCGGCTCGTAGGGCATCGGGATGCCGCGGTTCATGAACGTGAAGGAAAAGCCCTCGGGCACGCCCGCTTCCTTGAGAAGCCGCCGCGCCTCGGCGCGCGACTTCTCCGCGTCGTGCCAGTAGCCCGCCAGCTTGGCGAGCTCGTCGGGCGGCGTGGCGAAGGGCGTGCCGGGCACTTGCACGCCGGCCACTTCCTTCACGATGGCGATGCGCGAGAGCGCCTTCGAGCCCTCGTAGCGGTCGAGAGCGAGCGTCAGCGCGCGCCGCACCCGCGGGTCGTCGAACGGCTTTTTCTTGTGGTTGATCGCGACGAGCAGGATGCAGTCCCACGGCGACTCCTGCACGGTGATCTTGTTGCCGAGCGCCTTCACCAGGTCGTCACGGGCGGCCGGGGTGAAGCCGCGGAACTGGATCTGCGCCCGCTCGCCGCGCACCGCCGCGACCTGCGCGGCCGAATCGCGCATGAAAACGGCGCGAAATCCGTCCAGGTACGGCTTGCCCTTGTCCCAGTAGTTGGGGTTCTTCTTGCCGACGACATGCGAGCCCTTGACGTGCTCGACGAAGATGAAGGGCCCGGTTCCCATGATGTGGGTCTCGTACCAGTGGGGATCCTTTGCGAGGATCTCGGCCTTGTAGATGAAGTTGTAGGGCGAGAGCAGTGACGCGATGAACGATCCGGAGGGGTGCTTGAGCCGGAACACCACGGTGTAGGGATCCGGCGCCTCGACCGCCACGACGTCCGCGTACTGCCCCTTGCGAGTCGAGCCCACCCCTGGCGGCGGAAAGATGATCTTGTCGTAGGACGCTTTTACGTCCTTGGAGGTCATCTCGGAACCGTCGTGGAACTTGACGCCCTTGTGCAGCTTGAAGGTGTAGGTCTTGCCGTCGGAGGACGTGGTCCAGCTTTCGGCGAGCGAGGGCGCGGGCTTGGTGCCGCCCTTGTCGAACGGATCGACGCGCAGCAGCGTGTTGTAGAAAGGCGCGATCGGATGGATCAGGCCGAAGGTCTCCTCGCGGTGGCCGTCGTACGACGGGGGCTCGGAGGGCACAGGGAACACCAGCTCGCCGCCATAGCGCGGTGTCTGGGCCTGCAGCGGCCAGGCAAGCAACGAAGCGATCGCGAGCGCGAATACCCGCGTAAGTGATCTCATGACACCCTCCTCCTAGAAGTTGTCCTGAAACAGTGCTGCTTTTTTCGACTGGTAGAGCTAGTAGAGTATGTCTGGTAGGGACTTGTCAAGCGAGATGACAGGCGGCCCAGTGCCCGGGCTTGATTTCGCGCAAGGCCGGGACTTCCGCGGCGCAGCGAGCCACGGCGAGGGGGCAGCGCGGATGGAACACACAGCCCGAGGGCGGCTTCAGGGGGCTGGGGACTTCCCCGCGCAGGACCGTGCGCTCGCGGCGCGCCTCGAGGCTCGGGTCGGGGATGGGCACCGCGGAGAGCAGGGCGCGCGTGTACGGATGCAGCGGCTCCTCGTAGAGCGCCCTGCGGTCGGCGACCTCCATGGTTTTCCCTAGGTACATCACGACGACGCGGTCCGAGATGTGCCGCACGACCGACAGGTCGTGCGCGATGAAGAGGTAGGTCAGCCCCAGGCGCTTTTGCAGATCCTCGAGCAGATTGATGATCTGCGCCTGGATCGACACGTCGAGCGCCGACACCGGCTCGTCGCAGATGATGAGCGCGGGCTCCATGGCGAGCGCGCGCGCGATGCCGACGCGCTGGCGCTGCCCGCCGGAGAGCTGGTGCGGGTAGCGCCGCGCGTGCTGCGGAAGCAGGCCGACCTGCCCGAGCAGCTCGCGCACCCGGGCGTCTCGCGCTTCCTTGTCCGGGACGATGCCGTGCACCTTGAGCGGCTCGGCGATGATCTGTCCCACGGTCATGCGCGGGTTCAGCGAGGAGTACGGATCCTGGAAGATGACCTGCATGCGCCGGCGCACCGCGCGCAGCGCGCTCTCGTCGAGGCCCGCGAGATCGGCGCCCTCGAAGCGGATACTGCCGCCGCTCGGCCGCTCGAGAAGCAGTATGCAGCGCCCCGTGGTCGTCTTGCCGCAGCCCGATTCGCCGACGAGGCCCAGGGTCTCCCCGCGGCGCAGCGCGAAGCTCACGCCGTCGACCGCGCGCACCGTGCCGCCGCGCCGGCCGATCCCGCCGGGCACGTGGAACAGCTTGGTGAGGTCCTTAACCTCGAGCAGCGACTCGTTCATCTTCCCAGCAGGCGGAAAGGTGGCCGGCGACGAGCGACTCGAGCGGCGGCGGCTCGTCGGTGCAGCGCTTGGCGCACCAGGCGCAACGCGGCGCGAATGCGCAGCCGGGCGGCAGCCGGGTGAGGTCGGGCGGCTGGCCCTCGATGGGGTCGAGCCGCGCGCGGCGCGGCTCGTCGAGGCGCGGCACCGAGCGCAGCAGGCCGAGCGTATACGGGTGGCGCGGGTTGGCATACAGCTCGGCCGCGCTCGCGCGCTCGATGATGCGCCCGGCGTACATCACGTTCACCCGATCGGCATAGCGCGCCACGACGCCCAGGTTATGAGTAATGATGAGCATCGCCACTCCCAGGCGGCGCGAGAGCTCGCGCATCAGCTCGAGGATCTGCGCCTGGATCGTCACATCGAGCGCGGTAGTGGGCTCGTCGGCGAGAATCAGCGACGGATTGCAGGCGAGCGCCATGGCGATCATCATCCGCTGGCGCATGCCGCCGCTGAAGTGATGCGGGTACTGCGCGAGCCGGCGCTCGGGGTCAGAAATGCCCACCATGCCGAGGAGCTCCGCGGCACGCGCCTTCGCCTCGACCGGCTTCATGTTCATGTGGATCTGCAGGCCTTCGGTGAGCTGCCGCCCGATCGTCAGCACGGGATTGAGCGAGGTCATCGGCTCCTGGAAGATCATGCCGATCTCGCGCCCGCGCACGTGCCGCATCTCTTCCTCGCTTATCCGCAGGAGATCGCGCCCGCGGTAGAGGATCTCGCCGCCCTCGATGCGGCCGGCCGGCTCGGCGACCAGGCGCATGACGCTGAGCGCGGAGACCGACTTGCCGCAGCCGGACTCCCCGACGAGGGCCACGGTTTCGCCTTCCTCGATGTCCCAGGACACGCCGTCGACCGCGCGCACCACACCGGCGGCGGTCTGGAACGTCGTGCGCAGGTTCTTCACCTCGAGCAGGGTCGGCACGAGAAAAGCATAACACGCGCGCCAATTGCCGCTTGCCGAGGAAGAGCCTGGGCCCCAGCCGCTGCGCCAGCCCACCATAGGGCGGGCAGGCGCCCCGGGGGAGATCTAGCCGTCGATCACCGCGGTGGTATACACATCCTGCACGTCGTCGACGTTCTCCAGCGCATCGAGAAGCTTCTGCATCCGCGCGCCTTCTTCGCCCTTCAGCACGCTCTCGGTCGTGGGTTTCATCGTCAGCTCGGCAAACTCCGGCTTGAGCCCGGCTTTTGCGAGGCCTTCCTTCACCGCGACGAAGTCCGCAGGCGCGCAGATCACTTCCACCGAGCCGTCGTCGTTCTTCACGACGTCCTCGGCCCCGGCCTCCAATGCAGCCTCCATGACCTTGTCCTCGCTCGTTCCCGGGGAGAAGACAAACTGGCCGCAGTGCTTGAAGAGGAAGGCGACCGAGCCGTCGGTGCCGAGGTTGCCGCCGTGCTTGCTGAAGGCATGGCGTACCTCCGCCACGGTACGGGTGCGGTTGTCGGTCATGCAATCGACCATCACTGCCGCGCCGCCCAGCCCATAGCCCTCGTAGCGGATCTCTTCGTAGGTAACGCCCTCCAGGCCGCCGGCGCCGCGTTTTGCCGCGCGCTCGATGGTGTCTTTGGGCATGTTCGCGTCGTAGGCCTTGTCGATCGCAAGGCGCAGCCGCGGGTTCATCGCCGCATCGGCCCCGCCCAGGCGAGCGGCCACGGTGATCTCCTTGATCAGCCGCGTGAAGACTTTGCCTTTCTTTGCGTCCGCCGCCGCCTTCTTGTGGCGGATATTGGCCCATCTCGAGTGCCCTGCCATGCCTGGTCCAAGCGATTCCGTTTCAGGAGAGCTTATAATTTTACCGTCGCCCGCCAGGCAAAGCCAAAAATCCCATGACCGAATCCCTGCTTGTCGCAAAGTCGAAGAGCGCCGAGCTGCGCCTGCTTCCCGCGCTCGCCAACCGCCACGGACTCATTGCGGGAGCAACCGGCACCGGCAAGACCGTGACCCTGCAGACGCTCGCGCAGGGGTTCTCGCGCATCGGCGTTCCGGTCTTCATGGCCGACGTCAAGGGCGATCTCTCGGGCCTCGCGCAGCCCGGCAGCGCCTCGCCGAAGCTGAAGGAAAGACTCGATCTGCTCAAGCTCAAGGACTTCGCCTACGCGGCCTGCCCGGTGGTTTTCTGGGACGTGTTCGGCGAGCGCGGGCATCCGGCCCGCGCGACGGTTTCCGGGATGGGGCCGCTGCTCCTCGGGAGAATGCTCAACCTGAACGAGACGCAGCAGGGCGTGCTCACGCTCGTATTCAAGTTCGCCGACGATTCAGGCCTGCTGCTCCTCGACATGAAGGACCTGCGCGCAATGCTCCAGCACGTTGGCGAGAATGCCGGCGATTTCACGACGGCGTACGGCAACGTCTCGGCCGCGTCGATCGGGGCGATCCAGCGCGGGCTGCTCGAGCTCGAGCACGAGGGAGGCGACAAGCTGCTCGGTGAGCCGGCGCTCAACATCGACGACCTGATGCAGACCGAGCGCGGTCAGGGCGTCATCAACATCCTCGCGAGCGAAAAGCTCATGGGCTCGCCCAAGCTCTACTCGACTTTCCTCCTGTGGCTGCTCTCCGAGCTTTTCGAGCATCTTCCCGAGGTGGGGGATCCGGACAAGCCGAAGCTCGTGTTCTTCTTCGACGAGGCGCACCTGCTCTTCAGCGAAGCCCCGAAGGCGCTCCTGGAGAAGATCGAGCAGGTCGTGCGCCTCATCCGCTCGAAAGGCGTGGGGGTCTATTTCGTCACGCAGAATCCTCTCGACATTCCCGATTCGGTGCTCGGGCAGCTCGGCAACCGGGTGCAACACGCGCTGCGCGCCTTCACGCCCAAGGACCAGAAGGCCGTCAAGGCGGCGGCGCAGACCATGCGCGCAAATCCGAAGCTCGATATCGAGAGTGCCATCACCGAGCTCGCCGTCGGCGAAGCGCTCGTGTCGTTTCTCGACGAGAAGGGCCGGCCCAGCGTCGTCGAGCGCGCCCTCGTGCTGCCGCCGGGAAGCAGGATCGGGCCGGTCTCGGACGCCGAGCGCGCCGCCGCGATCAAGGCTTCCTCGCTCTACGGCCACTACGAGAAGACGGTCGATCGCGAATCGGCCTACGAGAAGCTGAAGGACCGCGCCGCCGGGCGCCAGCAGACCGCACAGGAGCCGGCCTCCGCGAAAACGGGCGAGCAAGGCGGCATCATGGACGCGCTGGGAGGGGTTCTCGTCGGAAGCACCGGCCCGCGCGGCGGTCACCGCGAGGGCCTGCTGGAAGCGATGGCCAAGGGCGCGGCGCGCACCATCGGCTCGCAGGTCGGAAGGCAAGTCGTGCGGGGCATTCTGGGCTCGATCCTCGGCGGAGGAAAACGCTAGGAAAGCCGAGTGGGATCGCCGGTTTCCTTCGGCGCCGCAGGCGCCGCGATGGCCGTGGCGGGCGTGGTCTGCTTTTCGCTGCGCCCCATCCTGATCAAGCTCGCCTACGGCTACGCCGCCGATCCGGTCACACTGCTCGCGCTGCGCATGGTGTTTTCGCTGCCGTTCTTTCTCCTCGCGGCGGCCTGGGCGGGCCGGGACCGGAACCGCGTGCCCGTGACGCGAGGGGACGCCTGGGCCATCGTCTTCCTCGGATTCATCGGGTATTACTTCGCGAGCTTCGTCGATTTTCTCGGGCTCCAATACATTTCCGCGGGCCTGGGCAGGCTGATCCTTTTCCTGTATCCGACCCTCGTGGTCGCGCTTTCCTTCGCGTTCCTGCGCAAGCGCCCGAGCGCCCGCGAGATCGCAGCGCTTGCGATCAGTTACGCCGGCCTTGCCCTGGTGCTGTCGAATGCCGCGGGCGGAGCGGGCTCCAACGTGCCGCTCGGCGCGGCCCTGGTGTTCGCAAGCGCCGTGGGCTACGCGATTTACCTCGTCGCCGGCAGCCAGGTCGTGCAGCGCGTCGGATCGATCCGTTTCACCGCCTACGCGACGAGCGTGGCGAGTTTCTTCTGCATCGCGCAGTTTTTTCTGCTGCGGCCTCTCGCTGCGCTCGACCTGCCCCTGGAAGTCTACGGTCTCGCTCTGGCGATGGCGGTCTTTTCGACCGTTCTTCCGGTGTTCCTCACCGCCGAGGCGCTACGCCGCATCGGCGCCAACAACGTCGCGATGCTGGGAGCGCTCGGGCCGGTCAGCACGATTTTTTTCGGATGGATGGGTTTGGACGAAACGCTCGCCCCGGTACAATGGGCGGGAGCCGCGCTGGTGCTGGCGGGCGTGACGCTGGTTACGCTGCGCTCCAGGTAGGAACGCGGCAGTCATCTCGCAGGAGGCACGGAGTGGATCTGGGAATCCGAGGCAAGGCAGCAATCGTTTGCGGAGCGAGCAAGGGGCTTGGCAGGGGATGCGCCACCTCGCTCGCGCGGGAAGGCTGCCGCGTGACCCTGGTCGCGCGCGAGCGCCAGGCGCTGGAGCGGGCCGCGGAGGAGATCCGCGCGGCGACCGGCGCGACGGTCCTGACGGTGGCGGGCGATATCACCACGGAGGAAGGCCGCATCTCCGCGCTTGCCGCCTGCCCGAATCCGGACATTCTCGTGACCAACGCGGGCGGGCCGCCGCCGGGCGACTTCCGGAAATTCTCGCGGGAAGACTGGCTGAAAGCCCTCAACGCCAACCTGCTCACCCCGATCGAGCTCATCAAGGCTGCGGTGGACGGCATGATTTCGCGGCGCTTCGGACGCATCGTCAACATCACTTCGAGCGCGGTGAAGGCGCCGATCGCGGAGCTTGCACTGTCGAACGGCGCGCGCAGCGGCCTGACCGGATTCGTCGCCGGCCTCGCGCGCCAGACCGTGGCTCACAACGTCACCATCAACAACCTGCTCCCGGGACGTTTCTGGACCGACCGGTTGAAGAGCAACACCGAGTTCAATGCCAAGGAGAAGGGCAAGACCGTGGAGGAGGTCAAGCGAGACCTGGAAAAGGCGATCCCGGCGGGCCGCTTCGGCACACCCGAGGAATTCGGCGACGCCTGCGCCTATCTGTGCAGCATGCAGGCGGCCTACATCACCGGTCAGAACCTCCTGATCGACGGCGGGATCTATCCCGGTACCTTCTGAGTCTCGGCCGCGGCATTCGCCGCGCGCCGGTCTGCCGCGCCTGTCCACACCGGTGTCCGTAATTCTCTACGCAGCCACGATCTTCCTGAGCGCCTTTCTGCTCTTTCAGGTGCAGCCGCTCATCGCCAGGATCATCCTGCCCTGGTTCGGCGGAACGGCCGCGGTGTGGACGGTGTGCATGCTGTTCTTCCAGGTGGTGCTGCTCGCGGGCTATGTCTACTCCCATGCCTACATTCAGCTGCGGATGCGGGCGCGGCGCCTGCTTCACGTGGGGCTGCTCGTCCTCGCCGTGGCAACGCTCCCGCTGGCCGCGAGCTCCGCGTGGAAGCCCGCGGGCGGCGACGATCCGACCTGGCCGATCTTCGGCTTGCTCGCGACCAGCGTCGGACTGCCTTATTTCATGCTTTCCACCACCGGGCCGCTGCTTCAGGCCTGGTACGCGCGCTCTCACCAGGGCACGGCGCCTTACCGACTGTTCGCGCTTTCCAATCTGGGATCGATGCTGGCGCTCATCTCCTATCCGCTGCTCGTCGAGCCCTGGCTTCTTCTCGGCCAGCAGGCCAAGGGCTGGTCCGCCGGTTTCGTCCTGTTCGCGTCGCTGTGCGGCGGGCTTGCCTGGCGCAGCCGCGAGGCCGATGCGTCGCTCCCGCCGAAGGAGAGCGCCCGCAGGCCCGGCCTTGGCCTGAAAGCCCTCTGGGCAGGGCTCGCGGCCTGCGCTTCGATGCTGCTGCTCGCCTTCACCAGCCACATGACGCTGAACATCGCGGCCATCCCGTTCCTGTGGGTGGTCCCGCTCGCCCTGTACCTGTTGAGTTTCGTCCTCTGCTTCGAGGCTTCAGGCTGGTACCGCCGCTGGCTGTTCCTGCCTTTGCTCGCGGCGGGCTTCGCCGCCGTGAGCGTGACGCTGTCGCAATCGAATCCGAGCATCTGGACTCTGATCCCGCTCTACTCCGCGACGCTGTTCGCGGCGTGCATGGTGTGCCACGGCGAGCTTGCCCGCTCCAAGCCCGATCCGCGTTACCTGACCAGCTTCTATCTCATGCTCGCCGCTGGCGGGGCTCTCGGCGGCGTTCTCGTGGGCCTCGTCGCGCCGAATGTCTTCGACGATCTCTATGAGCTGCCGATCGGCATGCTGGCGCTGTGTGTCCTGGTGTTTGCGGCGCTGTACGCCGACCCCTCGGGGGTTCTGCGCGGGCGCGGCGGAAGAATCGCGCAGTTCGTGCTTGCCGGGCTGACCGCTGCGCTCGCGGTTGCGCTCGCGCATGACTACCGCCTCAATTCCGCCGATTCGCGCCTCAGCTCGCGTAATTTCTACGGCGTTCTCAGGGTGCGCGACTCGGGCGAAGGGCCGGAAGCCATGCGGACGCTCGCGCACGGCACCATC
>Ga0187773_10000166_pt1 | contig 28083 bp, 29 predicted proteins | sample 0216_BV02_MP05_1_FD_133133 | JGI IMG/M metagenome (GOLD analysis project Ga0187773, IMG submission 133133) | Tropical peat soil microbial communities from peatlands in Department of Meta, Colombia - 0216_BV02_MP05_10_MG | ecosystem: Environmental > Terrestrial > Soil > Wetlands > Peat | place...
CAGATCAATGGAGACTACTTGAGTTTCCCGTTGGGCCAGGAATCGCATTACTATAAGGCATCCGCCATCCAACGTTATTCGATTAGTCAAAACTTCGACATCCGTGCCGGATGGAATGTCATCAACAGCCGCCAGGAATGGTCGGCGGGGATTAATTATTATTTTTGATAAAAGCCAAGACACGCACCTCCGATGATAAGGTTTTTTCTTCAAGTCGGGTTTGTCATCTTACTCTTGGCGCCGGTGGCACAACCCGCCCCGGCGAGGGAGCCTTATTGGGAGCAACATCATATCGAGCTCTCAGGGCTGTCGGGTGCGCAGGTCCTGACCTTGGAATCGACCATTAATCAACTGAGATCGTTGGAACCGGGCGAGCTGAAAATGAATAAAAAGACGTACGTCCGTCTCAGCCGCTTCAAGGAGCTATTCGGTTTTCCGTTCGACGGACGAAATCTTTCCGAGTGGTTATTGACCCGCATCCACAGCATTTCGTATCACAACCCTTGGACCGTCGCCGTGAATCAGAACAAGGGGGAGTTCGTCGTCGGCGATGTTTTCTTTACTCAGACGAGTCCTTTGGAAAGGATCTACACGCTGATCCACGAAGCCCGTCATTCCGATGACGACGGGTATGAACATGTCAAATGCCCCAAGGGTTTTAAATTTATCTCCTCGCGGCAGCCCGAGATGGATCTTGAGGGCGTACCGGCATGTGATAACACGGATCGCGGTGCCTACGCTTTTCAGGCGGCCTTTCTGTTCGAACTTTTTGCGTACGGACTATTGGATCAGGGTGAAGTTGGACTTTTATATAACAGTTCGGTTTCCAGAGTGCTTTCATCAAAGTGACCAGTTAAACAAATCAAAATGGTTTTTTCTTGACAGTCGGAATATGCTGTGTTAGTTTTCGAAACCGGTGCTGGGGCATCTGAACTTCCACATCAACTCATAAGGAGGGATCATGAAGCGACAAAATCTTTGTACAACGGCGATCGTTGTGGTCATGATTGTTTCATTCATGACTGCCGGATGCTTGGGCCGATTCGCGGCCTTCAACAATCTCTCGAACTGGAACCAGAAAGCGACCGATAACAAATGGTTGAACGAGCTAATATTCTTAGGCCTCAGCATCATCCCAGTGTATTGGCTCGCTTTACTAGGCGATGCGCTCATCTTTAACTCGATTGAATTCTGGGGCGGAAAGAATCCCATGACGAGCGAGGGAGACTATCAGAAGACGGTTCAGGCGGGGGATCTAAAGGTGGTCCAGAGCTTTCATCAGGATCAAACTCTTAAAACAATGACGGCCGACTATTACATCAAAGGACGTTTGGCGAAGACGTTGATGCTCTCACAACAAGCGGGTTCATCCGAATTTAACGGCATCTCAGTCGCTTCAAATGGATCCGTGGAGAATTTCAAGTTGCAGGCTGGAGAGGAAAGTCTGACGCTTACTCGTTTCAACGCTCAAGGCAGACCGACGATCGAAGTCGTCCAAGGACCGGCGTTACAGTCCCTATCGGAGAAGGTCGCTGGATTGATCAATACACATACCGTCCAGCTTGCGTCGGCTCATTAATTTAGTCGCAAAAAAACGCCCCGGGGTGAAAAACTCCAGGGCGTTTTTTTTGGCGATGGACTAAAATCGTTTGATAAATTTCTTGATCCGCTCCCGGTCTTCCGCCTTCAGGTTGGTGAACCGAACCCCCATCCCCACACCCTCCTGCACGTACCGCACTTCCGCTTTGACCGTGACGGGTTGATCATCATTAAACAGACGAAACTTCAGGTCGATGATTGAACCCTTCATGAACACTTCGGGCGTGGCGATATACATTCCCTGCTCACTGATGTCATCCATCCTTCGTAGACTACGATTCCCGAAAAATATCTCCTGAATAATGGATACCCGCTTGTGTTTTCTCCGCTCATCGCGCTTTTTCGCTGGCATATCCGACCTCCCTATTCTTGTTACACTGAATACAAACGAATTTAATCCTGTTGCATCGGCGGGTCCTGTCCTCCGGCAGCCCCATCCGTCCTCACTCAACGTCCTTCCAGGGGTTGCAGAGGAACCACACGAAAAACTCCTTGGCCTTTCCGTTGCGGGCGGACGGGGCGCCCCGCCTGTGGCCACCCGCCGAATATCACTCTAAATGCGTAGTATAGCCCATGGACCCGAAAGCCGCAACGTAAGAGAATGATTATGCTATACTTTGATCATGAAATTCCCGGGAATGTTGTACCCAATGATCACGGTTTTTGCCGTATCGTTCCTGTTGACCCCCTCGGTTTATCCAAATCCGGTTGAAGAATCTACACAGCCCGCGGCGATTCCGCTGCGGGCCGGCGCCGCCGTGGAAACCATCACGCCGGTGGACGAGCAAGGCCGTCTCTGGCAGGAGCCTTATACGGACGACAACGGGAACGGCCGGTACGACGCGCCGGACCCTATGAATCCTTCCGCTCCTTCGGATCATTTTGAAGACACCAACCACAACGGAAAGTGGGATGGACCGTTTCTGGCCGGATTCAAACACAAAAAATCCTATTACACCGCCACCGGCGTGCATGACCCGCTCTGGACAAGGGTGCTGGTCCTTCAATACGGTGATCTGAAACTGGCCTTGGTCTCCCTCGATGTCGTCGGATACCTCTACCCGGAGGTCCAGGCGATTCGGAAGGAAGCCGCGGATCTGGGATTCCGCCAAATCATTGTTGCAAGCACGCACACGCACGAAGGTCCGGATACCATCGGCCTCTGGGGCCCTAATCCGTTCACGGATGGAAAAGATCCGCGCCTGATGCAATATATTCGGCGCCAGACCCTTGCGGCGCTTCGCGAGGCCGCCCGCCGGCTTCAGCCGGCCCGTCTCACGCTCGCCAAAACAACCTTGCCGGATACGTTCGGACAAATCATCGGCGATTTTCGGGATCCGATCGTCCTCGATAACCGGCTGACGATCCTGAAGCTGATGATCTTCAGGGTCATACCATCGCCACCGTTGTGAACGGCGCCATTCATCCGGAGACATCGGGCGGCCAAGGCAGCCTAATATCCTCAGACTTTCCACACTACGTTCGGGAGGGAATCGAGAAGGGCGGTTTTACAGTTCAGGGGCGAACGGTTGAAGGCATCGGCGGAACCGCCATCTATATCAACGGTGCCGTCGGGGGACTCATGACCACCTTGCGAACAAAGGTTAAAGACGAGTCCGGAAACATCTTGCCGCAGCGGTCTTGGGAAAAGATGCAACGCATCGGCGAGCTGATCGCCGGAGCCGTCCTCGAATCCCTTCGGGGCTCGACGACGGTTCCGATCCGCGGGTTGGATGTAAAAACAAAAACCCTCATGATTCCGCTCGACAACCACAATCTCCAGACCCTTATCTCAAGAGGAGTGATCCAACGCGAAACGTACACGAACGGGCAGCCGGTAAAACCGCCTGCGATCGGACAGGAGGTTCAGACCGAGGTGGACCTGATCACCTTCCTGGGTGGAACGGACACAAAAGATTCTCTGCCCAAGAATATTGCGAGTCCGGTGGCGCAGATGATCACGGTGCCGGGTGAACTGTTTCCTGAAATCGCGCTGGGCGGCTATCTGGAGGACACCGACACCTGCTGGACGGTCACGGAACGCAAAAAAAACTTCGACGGGGTCGGCAAGGAACGAATCGCGGCCGCAAATCCCGGCACCCCGAAAGAACCGGTCCTGAAAGAATATCTGACGGCTCCGTATTCGTTTTTGTTCGGCCTCGCCAACGATGAGCTCGGTTACATCGTTCCGGCGAACGATTTCGTTTTCCCGACCTACAGTCCCGGACCGGTCTTCGGAACCGATCGGTGCGGAAGCAAGGATCATTACGAAGAGACGAATTCGACCAGCTCGAAGATGGCGCCGTTGGTCACCCGAGCCCTGATCGAACTGATCCAGAGTAAACCGTGAAACAGATCGATGCTTACCCCTCTATTCTCGAGAAAATAATAGATAGGCTTATATCGTCCCCCCCGTGATTCCGGCCATGACAGAACTCCGCAATAGAGGTATACTTTAATTAAATTCCGATTTTAAGAAATAACCACACGGATTGGCAAGAACTCCTTAAACAATCGGATGAAATTGATGCCCATCGTCCATCGGATCATCAGAATTTCTTTGCTCCTCAGCCTGATCGTCAACCTGAGCGGCTGTCTTTATTACGGCCAGTCCAACATCCGGACCGAATCATTGCCCATCGCTTCGAACGACCCGGATTATTTTCATACCGATCCCACTCCTTGGGCCGCGCAGGTCCTTTCCCAAAGGGATCGCGACGGATACACGATACAAAAACTCCAATTCAAACACCATACGGCTTTTCTATACGTCCCCGACCGGATTCAACGCGGCCCGGCCATCATCCTCCATCCGATCACAAGCGGAGATTCCGTCACAAAAAAGATGGCCCATTTTTTCACGCAGGCCGGGTTCATCTGCCTTCGATATAAAAGTCACGGGCATCTCCTCCAGGCCAAAAACAGCGACGATCCGCTGACCAGTTTCGAATCGTTGCTGAAGGACGACGTGATGGACGTGATGGAAGGAATCGACTGGCTCGATACCCAGTCCTTTGTGGATCGCGACCGAATCGGGATCGTCGGCGTCAGCATGGGGGCGATCATCAGCAGTATCGTTGCCGGAGCGGATCCGAGGATCCGGGCGGGGGTTTTTATTCTGGGGGGCGGGGATCTGGCCGGCATCCTCTTCTCGTCCACAGAACCTTCCGTCGTCGCGCTTCGTGAACGAATCGAGGAGGAGGAGGATCTTTCAACCGAGGAACTCCGGGCCGAGATCGGACGTCGCCTTCGCAACGTGGATCCCCTGACCTACGCCAACCGGCTCGATCCAAGCCGTATCCTGATGATCGATGCTTATTTTGACCACGTGATCCGACGACGGTACGCTATGGCCCTCTGGAAAGCCGCCGGGGAACCCGAAATGGTCATGCTTCCCACCGGACATTATTCCGCCGCGCTATTTCTTGATTACGCCCAGGGTCTCGCCCTGGCTCATTTCCAAAAGGTATTTGAGCTGCAGAAAAAATAGGGCGATTGGACTAACTCGGCGGAATCAAAAGAGCGGTCACGGATTGCTCCAGTTCCCGCTCATCCCAGCTGTTCACGATCTCCTCCACCATCTGGCCGCTGAGCGAAACGTCCACCCCGTGGTTGGACGGAATCGGCTCTTCTTCGATCACCTGTTTCATGAGCGCATCGAACCGGGCCCGCTGAGGGTCGGAAAGCCATCCGGCCCGGGCAAGTTCTTCCTCCCATCGAGTTCGATCCGGGCTCTTCACCATGCGGTGACTCTGCAGAGCTTCGCGGGCGTCTTGCCAAAAGAGAGGATGGCCTCGGCCGATGACCAGAAACTGGGCTTTCAATTCTTCAAGCTCACGGCCGGAGGGCCGGCCATGCTTTTTCAGAATGGCCCAGATCTCTGCTCGCGCCGGCTGAACGGTTTCCTCCGGGTCCTCGGCCACGGAAAGGACCAGCTCCGTGATCTTCTGCCGCTCCTCCGATGTCAGAGATCCCATCCCGGCGCCTCCCGAGCTGCAACCCAGGAACAGGGAGAGGCTCAAACCCAACAGGGCAGGGAGGGTTTTAAAACATTCCAGCCGTTTTCGATTTACCACGTGACGATTGCGTTTCTTCACTGGAGTCTGTCATGTGGCCTTGGGACGAATCCATCTTAGCCACCGGGAAAGAATTTTCGGAATACGACCGGCAAAGAACTTCTCGACAAAGTATTGATCACTGACCCTTTTATTCGCCTGGGCCTGTGTCGGATAGACATGGATCATCCCGGAAATATCGCCCACCGTCCCCTTTTTCTTCAGGGCCAGCGCATATTCATGGATCAGATCCCCCGCCCCGGCGCTCAAGATAGTACATCCGAGGATCCGGCCGTTGGGCCGTGTGAGCAGCTTGACGGTTCCCTGCGTCTGTCCATCGATGATATGCCGGTCGTTGTCGGCCACCGCAAACCGCCAGACCCGGTAAGCGCCTTCGCCGAACCGTCGTTTGGCCTGCTCTTCCGTCAGACCGACCTGGGCCAGCTCCGGATCGGTAAAGGTACACCACGGAACAACGGAATAATCCGCCTTGCGCCTGAGCAGGGGAACCAACGCATTGGTCACAACCAACCCGGCCTGGTATTCGGCCATATGGGTAAACGGAAAACCGCCCGTCACATCGCCGCAGGCAAAAACCCGCGGATTGGTTGTCCGCATGCACCGATCCACCTTGATGCCCCGGGGCCCAAACTCAACGCCCCCCTCGGCCAGCCCGAGTCCTTCCACCCGCGGACGTTTTCCCGTCGCGACAAGCAGCACGTCGCCTTCAACCGAAAAGGATTGGCCCCCGCGCGCGCAACGGAGCCGGATGCGGTCGCCTTCCCGCTCGACCTTCTCGGCCTTCGCGTTCAGCTCGATCTTCAATCCTTCCTTCGTCAGGATTTCATGAAGGCGATGAGCGGTTTCCAGATCGTCCTTATCGAGAATGCGGTCCAGTGCCTCGATGATCGTGACGCGGCTTCCAAGACGTTGGAAGGTCTGGCCCATCTCACACCCGACCGGCCCTCCGCCCACCACTATTAGATGCTCCGGTTGACGGGACTGATCGAAGAAGTTCAGGTGGGTCATGTAAGGAATTCGGTCGAGGCCTTCGATCGGAGGGATGAACGGGTCGGCCCCGACCGCGACGCAAAACCGTCGCGATTTCAGAACGCGCCCGTTCACTTCCAAGCGGTCGCGCCCCGTGAACGCGGCCCGGCCCTGGATCACTTCTACGCCCATCTTTCGGAACCGGTCCGGATCATCGTGGGGCTGGATGGTCATGATCACGTCCCGCATATGCTGCATCACACGGGCAAAGTCGACCGATACGGATTGATCCCGAAAGCCGTACGATCCGGCATGCTCCATCAGGTGCCTGATCTTGGCCGACCGGATTAATGCCTTGCTGGGAACGCAGCCGGTCCAGAGACATTCCCCGCCAAAACGCCCCTCTTCGATGAGTGCGACCTTCGCGCCCAAGCGCGCCGCACCGCTTGCGGCGACCAACCCTCCCGCTCCCGCCCCGATCACAACCAGGTCAAAGACTTCCACTGACGCACCCGTCCTATCCTAGGTGCTCACGTCGCCCCCTCCATCCGCCTCAGGCGGAATGGAGCGGTTCGACTGAGCTCGCCGAAGTCCTCCCCCTCTCGCTCGCTATGCTCGCTGGGGTATCTACTTTTTGCGGATGGTCTTTTTCCGTCCCCTGCAAAATTCTTCGGCCATGAACACGTCTTCCGGACTGCCGATGATCAGCGGAACACGCTGGTGAAGATCGCCGGGGCGAATATCCAAAATCCGTTCCTGCCCGGTGCCGGCACGCCCTCCGGCCTGTTCGACGATGAAGGCCAGCGGAGCCGCTTCATAGAGGAGGCGAAGCTTCCCCTGCGGGTTTTTGGTGTCACCGGGATACAGAAAGATACCGCCCTGAAGCAGCGTTCGATGGAAATCGGCCACCAGCGAACCAACATACCGTAAGGAGTAAGGCCGGCCCGTGTCCGGATCTTTTTCCTTCAGATAATCAACCAAGGCCCGGGTCTGGGCTGGCCAGACCGGATAATTGCCTTCATTGACGCTGTAGGTCTTCCCGCGGGACGGAATGCGGATATTCTCATGTGAGAGAAGAAACTCCCCGATGAAAGGATCCAGCGTGAACCCGTGCACGCCGTTTCCGGCGGTGTAAACCAAGAGCGTGCTCGGGCCGTAGATCACGTAACCGGCCGCGACTTGTTCCGACCCGACCCGGGACCATTCCTTATCCGTACGGTGCGGAGCACCGGTCAGCCGGTGATGGACCGAAAAAATCGTGCCGATCGTTCCGTTTACGTCGATGTTGGACGAACCGTCAAGAGGATCAAAAAAAAGCGTATATTTTCCATTGGAACAATTCTCCGATAAATGCCGCGGTTTTTCCATTTCTTCCGAGATCAATGTGCAGACCAATCCGCTGTGTCCAAATACATTGATAAAGGTTTGGTTGGCGTATTCGTCCAACCGTTTGACCTCTTCTCCGTGGACATTGACCTCCCCGGTCACGCCCAAGATATCCACCAATCCCGCCCGACTCACCGCTCGAGCGATGATCTTGCTGACAAGGCCGATCTGGGTCAGCAACATCGAAAGCTCGCCCGTCGCGGACGGATGGACACGTTGTTCCAGCAGAATGTGGCGTGTGAGCGTAATCCCTTTTGTGTTCATCGGTTCTCTCTCTCGTAACGTCAAGGCAGGCTTAGGGGCCTTAGTTTACACCATTTCGCCATGACTGTCACCCTACTGTAAAGGACTATTACTTCAAAACAGAAGGAACGGATTTCCAATCCGTGACTTTCTTAGCCCCCTCGATCGGCATGTCATCGTCTTCATCGGCCATCACAACCGCCCTGATCTTCAAGTTGGACAGCGCCTCTGCCTCTTCAGAAGAACGGGTAATCCCCGCCGAGAGGTTCGTCCAGCCCGCGTCCCGGATTTCCTGGAGCCGTTCGACAAACCGCTCCGTCCGACCTTCCGCCTCACTCGGCATGGCCCATACATAGAGGGGCGCCCGGGGTAAGTCTTGGCGAATCAGCCAGTCCTTCGTCTCCGGGATCAGACCCTCGTCCCCGGTCTCGTAAAATAAAAGCTGATACCGCTTGGAGAACCCGGAAAGGACCTTAACGGCCTCCGGCATCGCATCCGAAGAGGAAGTTGAATTGAATGGAATGGAGGGAGGCTCGCCCGGTGTCCGTACGGAGGAGAGGGCCACGAATAGAATCGGAACAGAGGCTTTACGACTTGCGACATACAATTCGGCCGAATCGGCTTCGTATCTCGTACTTTGAACAAGTCGAACCGTGACAACATAGAGGCCCGGCGCAGAAGGCACAAAGTTTTTCACGGCCATTCCATCGCCCCCCGAAAGCGTCTGGCCGAGAGATCGATTTTTTAGAATGAACTCGATCCGTTCGCCGCTGATAGGCCGACGGACCAACGACAGCCCGCCCGTCACCAAACGGACGGCTAATCGGACCGGTTGATTGGGTTGAGTGATTCGATCGAAGGCGATGATCGAGGCGGATGATCGGGCCGAGACCTGAGACGCCGTCAGAAAAACCGTCGAAAAAAGGACGGCCGAAACGAATCGGGCCCGCATCGTCGTCTTACGCGCCGGTGCGACCGGCACGGGCCTTGGCCAACCTTTCTTCCGCCAAGCGGTTGGCGGCTTCCAGCGGGGTGATTTTTTCTTCTTTAGACCTAGCAAAAACCCGGGACAGGTTCTCGGCGATTCCGGCCACCCGCTCCTCCGCTTTTTCCTTCTGATAGCCCTCCGTTTCGCAGGCGATATTGATCAGACCACCCGCATTGATGACATAATCGGGAGCGTAAAGGATCTTCCGGCGTTGAAGAAGGTTGGCATCCGCCCAGCTGGCCAGCGGATTGTTCGCCGCGCCGGCCACAATCCGGCAACGGAGTTTTGAAATTGTGGTCGAATAAAGCACCCCACCCATCGCGCAGGGAGCGAAAATATCGCAAGCCGCCGTATGGATCCGGGCCGGCGGCAGCGTCTCGGCTTTAACCTCGGCGACGACGGCCTTCACCCTCGACGCATCCAGATCCGACACAATCAACCGGGCTCCTTCTCGATGAAGCAACCCGACCAACTGCCGACCGACCTTTCCGAGACCCTGGACCGCGACGGTTCGATCCCGGAACGAATCGGATCCGAAGATCTCCTTCAGGCAGCACCGCATCCCATGCACCACGCCACGCGCCGTCATGGAGGATGGATCGCCGCTTCCGCCTTTTTCTTCGGGAATCCCCGCGGCGTATCGCGTCACTTCGCGGATCGTTTCCATATCGGACAGGTTCATCCCCACATCCTGAGCCGTAATATACAAGCCCGCCAGGGAATCGACCGAACGACCGAACGCGCGGAGCAATGCCGGTGTTTTCTCTTGAGGGCCCCCACAAATCACCGCCTTACCGCCGCCTAAATTCAGCCCGCTGACCGCGGCTTTGTAGGTCATCGCTTTCGAAAGCCGAAGTGCATCGCTGGCCGCATCCTCAAACGTCTTATAGGACCAAAACCGGCAGCCGCCCAGAGCGGGACCGAGCAGCGTGCTGTGGATCGAAATAATTGCGTTTAAACCGGTTTCAGGATCAGTGGTAACGATCAATTGCTCGTGGCCTTCCTTGGCCATGACCTTGAAAAGATCCATCTTTCATCCCTTGTGTCCCGTTAAATGCTTTTTTTCTTTGTTTGGGCCTTCGCCTTGTTCCGATCCGCCGCCTTGTCAATCCGGACTTGATAGATGAAACCGGCCCCCTTCCGGAGATCTAAATATGAGGTGGAATCTTCCCATCGCGTATGCTGGATGGGAAGGCCGAAGAAATCCTCCTGATAAATCTCATGAGGCTCTCCAAAGCTTTGTTTCATTTCTTCGACCAAATCTTCATAAAACCGCGTATGGAAATAAATGCGGTCATAGATGACAAAAACCTTGTAGAGATGCCCTTGATAGAAATAATACTCAACCCGCTCGTGTTTTGGCGTCATCCGGAAATAAACGTCCGGGTCCTCTTCGAGATGTTCCGCGTACCCATACCCGTCCGTCATCTCGGCCCGCTCGATCTCGACCTGCTTCTGAAGCTCTGCCACAGTAATGCCCCAACCGGCCTGATCGTATCCCTTAGGCAACGCCTGGCCCGCATTGGCCAAGGACGGCAGGATCAGGCTGATTAAAATGATGACAATCCGCATCGGCGTTTTCCGCCTTCACGTTATCATGTTTATGACTCCGTGGCAAGAGGCGGGATACCGCAGTTTATATTTAACTATGTTACTAAAGTCACGAAGACAGGAAAAGGGAACAGGCACCCTTGAAGTTGCAGATACAACGGCAACAGGGTAAGATAGACTTGCCATGTCGGCACGTGATCAAAAACAGATGAAGCTGGTCGTCAGCGGAATCCGTCAAGAGACGCCGGAGATTAAATCGTTTCGATGCGATCTGGGTTCAAACCAAACCTTTCCATTTCGTCCGGGTCAGTTTGTCATCATAACAGCCGAGGTCTGGAATCCGAAGCGAAACCGGATGGGAGCAGCGAATCGCGCCTTTTCCTTGTCGTCCTCCCCCACCGAAAAAGATTTTATCGAGATCGCGGCCAAGCGATATCCGGATGGCCGCCTAACCCCATGGCTCCATGACACCGTCAAGGTTGGAGACATTTTAAATATTAAAGGGCCGGAGGGTAACTTCGTGTACACGGAAGACGAGAGCAACGAACTTGTTCTGATCGCCGGCGGGATCGGAATTGCTCCCTACCGCAGCATGATACGGTATATATTAGCCAAAGGACTATCGGTGAAAGTCACCCTTCTCTATAGCGCCAGAACACCCGTGGATTTTGCGTTTAAGTCGGAATTCGACTTGGAGATGAAACAACACTCCAATCTTCGTTGTGTCTACACCATCACCCGCCCGGATTTGACACCCTGGACCGGTCGTATCGGGCGGATTGACGAGGCCCTTCTTCGAAACTATCTGGGGCCGGTCGGGACATTATACTATCTCTGCGGACCAGACCAAATGATCAAAGAATGCGCCCAAACCCTGACAGCCCTGAATGTGTCTAATTCCCATATCCGATCTGAACGATGGTAGCCGTTTATTATTTTTTCGTAAAAATTCAAGCGATTAATCTTCCGTTAATCCTACCCTAATTACAATTTTTTCTAATTTAATAAAAAAGTGATTGACACCGCATAAACTTTGGGATTAAAATCCCAAATCATGAGTGAGGTCAAAAAAGCATTATATACAGCCGCGCTGAATATTCTTCGTCCGCTGATAAGAATTCTTCTCCGCAATCATATCCCCTTTGGCGCCTTTGCGGATCTGGCCAAGCGCGTTTATGTCGATGTAGCACTCGAAGAGTTTGGGATTCCCGGCCGCAAACCCTCCATTTCACGCGTATCAATTATTACAGGCTTAACCCGCAAAGAGGTTAGCCTTATCAAGAAGCCCCCTGCGCTGGAAAATGGCGAGGAACTCGATCGATATAACCGTGGCGCACGGGTCATCAGCGGCTGGGTTCGGGACAGAGCATTTTGGAATAAAGAGGGTCAACCGATCGAGCTTCCCATCGAAGGCAAAGAGGCATCCTTCAACGAATTGGTAAGACGGTACGGGGGCGATGTCCCTACGCGAGCCGTTCTGGATGAGCTCTTAAGAGTAGGAGCTGTGGAGCGATTGGAGGATGGCCGGATCCGGCTGATTGCACACGCATTCATTCCACACACCAAAGAAGCCGACAAAATTAGAATCCTTGGGACCGACGTCAGGGATTTGATCTGCACCATCGACCACAATATGCAAAACAATCCGTCTAACACCTTTCTTCAGCGAAAAGTGTCCTACGATAACCTGCCGGCCGAAGTGTTGTCAGAAATCCGTTTGCAGGCCGCTCAAAAAGGCCAGTCTTTGCTGGAGGATTTAGACCGACTGATGTCTCGGCATGATCGGGACACTAATCCATCATTGAAGGGAACCGGTCGTAAACGGGCCACCATTGGAATTTTCTACTTTGAAGAAGATGCAGCGCCACACGATAAGGAGAAGAGGCATGAAGGGGACTAGAGTTGTACCCGCAATCTATTGTTTACTTTTTCTAACGATCCTAACGTCCTGTGTTAGCAACGGCATGACCACCGCAGGGGGTGGAGTGGGCGGAACGGGAATCAGCCAGGGACCGATCACGGCTTTCACGGCCTCCGGTAGCGTATCCGTCAACGGCGTGGAGTTTTCAACGAACGGAACCGTCATCATGAAGAACGGAATTCCATCGACCCAAGGCGACTTGGGGTTGGGGATGATCGTCACGGTGCAGGGCACGTTTGATTCCGACGGAATCCACGGAACCGCCAATCAGCTCGACTTTAACGATAATCTTGAAGGCCCCATCCAGAGTATAGGCTCCGACACTCTCGTTGTAATGGGCCAGACCGTGAAGGTCGATACGGGGACACACTACGATGTTGTCACAGGATTCGGCGATCTACAAATCGGATACGTCATCGAGGTGAGCGGCCTCCCGCAGGCCGATGGAACGATCCTGGCCACGTATATCGAACTAAAGTCCACGTCCTACACCCCAGGAGAAGAAATTGAGATCAAGGGTATCATCAGCGGTTTGAATACTTCGGCCCAGACATTCGATATCGTCGTTAATTCAAGCAGCCCGACTAGTCTGACCGTCTATTACAATGGAGCGACCCTCGAAAATCTACCGTCCGGGCTCAAAGACGGGATCTTAGTCGAAGTGATGAGCACATCCGGTTTCAATAACATCGGTCAACTGATCGCCGGCAAGGTGGAAGGCCTGAGTGCGAAGATCTCCGGCAGCGAGGGAACCCGTGTGGAACTGGAAGGTTTTATCAGCCAGTTCGACCCCCTTAACCCCAACAACTTCGATGTCAACGGCCAACCCGTCTCGACAACGAATTCTACCGTCTACGAAAACGGGACCTCAAGTAATCTTGGCAATAACGTCCGGGTGGAGGTGGAAGGGACCCTTGATGCAAACGGGGTACTGATCGCCAGTAAAATCTCTTTTGATGACTAAAAAATAGGGCAAGCGCAAGGAGGTAATCATGAGTATAAGGGATACATGGATCGTGGCCGTATTTTTTGCCTCACTGGTGTTGTGGATCTCTGCTACCGAATTAATCAGCGGCTGGATCAGCATCGAATAGGCTTACATATGACGGCGCCCCGCGGGAGATTGGGAACTGGGAAGGGATCGTCACCCGATTCGCACCGATCGAGGACCCCGGTAGAATGAGTTGACAATGCAGCAGGTCTTCGGCAACAATCCGGATCACCATGCCTATGGACCTGCTCTGGCTGCTGCCGCTGTTCTTGTTGGCCGCGATGCTCTATTCCTCGGTCGGCCATGGAGGCGCGTCGGCCTATCTCGCCATTCTGGTGCTGGCCGGTTATGCCCGGCCCGATATCGCGCCGACGGTATTGATCCTGAACATCCTGGTCACCGTGACCGGGTTCGTCAATTATTTCCGCGCCGGGCATTTCACTCCTAGACTCCTATGGCCCTTTATCCTCGCCTCCATCCCGGCCGCCTATTTGGGCGGAATGATCTCGCTATCGCAGCAAACCTTCTCCGGAATTCTCGGCGGGGCGCTATTCCTCGCCGGTCTGCGGTTTATCCTGTTCACGAAACCAATTCTTCCCCGCCCTTCCCTAAAACCGGCTTGGGTCTACGGCATCGGCCTGCCGGTGGGTCTTGCACTCGGATTTCTTGCCGGTCTGATCGGCATCGGGGGAGGGATATTTTTAAGCCCCCTTCTGTTACTGATGGGATGGGCGGACGCCAAACAAACCGCCGCCGTTTCGGCCGCCTTTATAATTTTAAACTCGTTGAGCGGACTTGCCGCCCATGCACTCAACGGAACGATTCATCCGGGATTGGCCGTTCCGCTGGGGCTTACGGTCTTGATCGGCGGGCAGGTCGGTTCTTGGTGGGGCGCATGGAAGGTTCCGCCCAAAGTCCTCCAACAAGTTTTGGGCGTGGTTCTTTTAATCGCATCCCTGAAGATGATCCATGACCTTTTCTAATATCCGGTCGGTTTGATTACTCGGCTCGGATCACGTATAATTTTCTCATGGTCAAATCGACCGACCCATCCAGCAAAATGCCGTTCCTTTTCTATCTCCTCATCATCGTGCCATGGTTAACTCAATATTTTGAGAAAGGACGTTTTGCTCTAAATCCGCGCGAACTGGTTGGCGAAATCGGTCTTTCGGCCCTGATTGCGGCGGGCGTCTATGTTGCGCTCTATTACCGTAAACGATGTCTTCAGCAGCAGAGCGAATTGGAACGCTTGGCTCATACCGATGCCCTGACGATGCTGGGTCAACCGCGTGCTTTGGAGGAGGCCCTCGTCAGAGAGATCGCCCGGGCGCGCCGAATGGATCGGCCCTTGTCCTGCGTCTTTGCCGATCTGGACGATTTCAAGACGATCAACGACCGTTTCGGACATGCCACCGGAAACGCCGTCCTCCAGACCGTTGGAAAAACCATTCAAGGGATCATCCGGCAGGGAATGGATCTGGCCTTCCGATACGGCGGGGACGAGTTCGTCGTCATTCTCCCCGAAGCGGACAAGGCCCAGGCTTATCTCATCGCTCAGCGGCTGCACCAGGCGCTATCCAAACTCCGCCCGCCCGCGATTCCACTCAAAGCGGTACAGGCCGGTCTGGCGGTGGCCCAGCTCCGTCCCGATCAGAAGGCGACCGATCTTCTCGGCTTGGTGGACAAAGCGACCCGTCGGGCCAAGACCCGCACAAAAAATTTCATTATCGATGCGGAAGATCCGGAAAAGGATTTAGGGAACTGACCGGAACACCGCGGTCTGTTCCTCCGCGTGGTAGGAGCTTCTCACCAGCGGACCGGACTCGACATGGCGGAATCCAAGACGGAATCCTTTTTCCTTTAACAGAGAAAACTCGTCCGGATGGTAATACCGGAACACGGGGAGATGTTTTGGGGTGGGCTGCAGGTACTGGCCGAGCGTCAGGATATCGCAACCGGATCCAACCAAGCTCACCATCACCGTCTCAATTTCATCGTCCGTTTCTCCCAACCCCAGCATCAGACCGCTTTTGGTCACGAGGCCCGCTTGTTTGGCTCGTGAAATAAGGTCGAGACTCCAGGAATATTTTCCCTGCGGACGCGCGCTTCGATAGAACCGCGGGACGGTCTCGGTGTTGTGATTAAGGATGTCCGGACGGGCTTCAAAGACTCGGTCCTGGGCCGCGTGAGAGCCTTTAAAGTCCGGAATCAGGACTTCGATCGTGCAGTCATGCCGCTTCCGGATCGCACAAATCGTCTCGGCGAACATCGCCGCTCCGCCGTCCGCCAATTCGTCGCGATTTACCGAGGTGATCACGGCGTGACGAAGGCTTAACGCCCGAACGGCCTCGGCCACCCGACGGGGTTCATCGGCGTCCAACTCGACCGGCCGCCCGGTAGCGACAGCGCAAAAGCCGCAGCTTCGGGTACAGACATCGCCCAGGATCATGAAGGTCGCCGTCCCTCGGTTCCAGCAATCCCACACATTCGGGCAGCGGGCTTCTTCGCAAACGGTGTGCAGTTTCAAATTTTGAAGCAGGCTTTTCATTCCCTGGTATTGCGGACCCGGATAGGGCCGAACCCGAAACCACGCCGGCAAACTCGTTCGACCGTCTTGACATCCGTCAGGGAGAACCGGAAGGGAGTTCATGAATCAGGGTTTCTCGATAATCGACTCGATCATGTCTTTGTTGATCGAGATATACGGCACCTTCTCATTGGATCCGTCGACTTGAACGTCCGTCAAATTGATGAAGGTTCGTTCTTCCTCATTCAGTACGTCCGAGACCCGCTTGCGCATGGGCGGGATGAGCAAATACCCTTCATAGCTCGCATAGGAGGTTCGAACCTTGACATGAACTTTTTTTCCGGCAGCCATGTTGAATCTTTCCCTCCTTGAGATAACGAACAAAATCCGTTTCTCGGTTTCGGTTTTGGAGCGAGACCGGACGTGTCTTCAGGGACAGAGTGTCGAGCCCTCGACGGTTACCGTTTCCGGCGTTGATGGCGCATCTTTTTTCGAAGCTTACGGTATTTGTGTTTCCGCATCTTTTTGCGCCGCTTTTTTACCACTCTCGACATGGACACCCTCCTCTGAATCGCCTATTTTATCGAGATCCGCTGTAAAAGGCAAATCCCAACCGCACGACGGTTCATCCCGCTCTTCGACTTGTGCTGCGACGCTTGGATTCCGGTTTTTCTCGAACCAGGAGCACCGGACACGCGCCGTACTCGATGACCTTGAGCGGAACGCTCCCCAGAAAAAACCGCCGAACGGCCGAACTTCCGCTGGCACCCATAACCACGATGTCGTGATCCTTGGCCTCGTCAATGATCGCCTCCGAGGGACGACCGGAGCGCACCTTGACCTTGGCCTGAACGCCCAATTGAGCCAGAATCATCTCCGCCCGACGCACCTGGTCCTGGGCGGCCTGGAGCCCCGCGGGTTCCGCGGCGACCGACAGAATCGTTACCCGCGCATTCAGAGCCTGCGCGATCTGGGCTCCGAACAATTCGGCCTTCTCTGCCAGCTTAGAACCATCCGTGCACATCAGGAAATCGTGACTCTCGCGGATGTTCTTTGCGATCAAAACCGAGCAAGGGGCAAATTCAGCGATCCGAAGCGCCGTACTTCCGACAAAGTAACTGGCGATGCCTTCATGACCTCGGGATCCGGTGAGGATCAAGTCGTAGCGTCCCTGGCCGGCCTCCGTCAGGATCTCCTCCGCGGCTTCGCCTTCACGAAGCTTCAGCCGCACGCGTTCGGCATGGCGACCGACCAGATGCAGTTCAACGCCCCCTTCGGCTGATCCCCGAAAGGTATGCCGGACCTCCGCCTCCCTTTCGGGGGAAAGGGCCACCAAACCGGCCCCGGCCAAAATGTTCTTCGCGCGTTTTAAGTATTGCACGCCCGGAATGTCCAGGTCCCACTCCCCCATTTTCTTGCGTGCGGTCGTCAGATAAATCGAGACTCCGCCGGGGGCCATCGGCCGGACATATAGAACGGTTACGTCCGCATCCAGCTCGTGGGCGAACTTCCCGCCGAACCGAATCGCTTCCTCCGCATACGGCTGACCGTCGGTACACATTAAAATCTTCATTGACCACCTCCGGGCAACGCCAACAGCCTCCAGTAACCAAAGGTCATCAGCATGAGCAGCCCTAAGGAGACGACATTCATTTTCCATCCCGCCTTAATAAAATCGACCCGCTTTAGGTAACCGCTGCTGTAGACCATTCCGCAGGCCGGGGAACCGATGGGGGTCATATACGTGAAGGCCGACGCCACGGCCGTGACCAGACCGGTCGCCACGATCGAAGTACCCGAAAGGTCGGCCATGTGCAGCGTGACGGGCGCCAGCAATCCGACCGTGGCGCCGCTGCTCATCACCGAAGCCAGAGCCATCGTCAACAAGGCGACAAAGAACAACATTGGAATTCCGCCATGCAGTCCCAAAGGCTCAAGCCCGCGAAGCACCCATTGGGCGGTCCAGTTGGCGGCGCCGGTATCCCGCATCGTAATTCCAAGAGAAATGGCGCCCCCGTAGATGAAGATGACTCCCCAATTAATCCCCCGGCTGAAATCCTCCCAATGCGCAATGCCGGTCATGAGATAGAGCGCAACCCCGATCATGGCCGTGGTTCCCAGCCCGATCTGATCGCTCTCCGTAATCCATAAGAAGACAGTGAACAAGAAAATAATAACGGTCCACCCTTCCCGTGCCGTCAAGGTTCCTTCCTCCGCGACGCGGCTCCGGAGTTCCTCGATGGAACGGCTGAGATCGACCACTTCGGGTCGAAAGGTTTTGAGAAGGATCCAGGCGACCAGGGGGACCTGAATGACGACCATGGGATAGAGGTATTCCATCCATTGGAGATAGCTCACGTGCAAATGAAAAAGCTGCTTCCAGTAGGCCAGCATGATGGCATTGCGGGCTCCTCCGGACGGACTCCCAAAACCCGCCGCGACCGCACCGTAAGCAATGGACAGCATGATCAGCGCCGGAAGATTTTTCAACTCCCGGGGCTCCGGTCCCGCAGATGCAATCAAGGTCATCCCGACCGGCATCATCATCGCCACGACCGTATGTTCCCCAATAAACGAAGCGATCAGGGCCGAGACGACGATGAGCCCGACCACCACGCGTTCCACGCGAGGCCCGGTCAGCCGGACAATGGCCAGCGCCAGTCGTTTATCCAGTTTCTGCTTGACGATCGTCTCGGCGATCATCAGCGAGCCCATGATAAACAGAAGCGAATCGCTGATAAAGGAGCGGGACACCTCCATCGGACTGGCAATGCCCAGGAGCACTTCAAACACGCCGATCAGAACGGCCACCGTGGGAAGCGGCATCGGCTCCGTGATAAAAAACACGATCGCGGCAACGGCAATCGCTAAGGATTTCTGGCCCGACATCGTCAAACCGGAAGGGGACGGCAACAGCAGGATGCCGCCGCCCAAAAGAAAACCCGCCGCGATCCAACGTCGCCGGATCAAGAACTTGAGAAGGCCGATCATACCGATTTCATCGCAGGTTGGCATGTTTCCTAACATACCGATCAAGGCATGTCAAGAACAATCCCTTGCGACCTTGACCTAACGAGGGAGTCCACCGTATAATGCCCCGCATGCCGTTTAAATACTGGGTCGTGTTCGTCGTTTTCATTGGAGGACTTCTAACGATTTCCGGATGCGAGCACGCGCCGGTCAAACCCACAGAAGATTCGAAACGTCTTCAACAAATCGATGCCTTTGTCGAGAACCTGCGGGTTACATACGAGGGGAAAAATGTTCAGGCATTTTCACCGCTGTATCCGAACACACACCCGGAAGATCTTCGAGCGATCGTCTCGTTTCTGACCTCCGTGAACTCTCTACATCTGGATTTCATGATCGATCAGATCGTGCTTCAGGATGACGATGTACAGGTCGCGCTCCACTGGGAACTTCATTGGAAATCCGAAAAAACCGATTTAGTCAAACAGCGCGGCAACACCCTTTTTCATCTCGCCGGCAAATCGGACCTGCATCTGCAGACCATTGATGGAGAAAACCCCTTCACGGCCCCCTTAAGATTCCTGGCTTCACAACCATGACCCCGCGACGGAAAATCGATTGGACGATTGATTTAACCGATTACCTCGTCATCGGCAGCGGCATCGCCGGTGTTCGGGCTGCGATCCAATTGGGACGCCATGGTCGCGTGCTGATCGTCAACAAGGGAAATCCGCCCCAGAGCGCCTCGGAATTTGCCCAAGGCGGGATCGCGGTCGCGCTGGACCCGGAGGACAGCGTTGAAGCACACATGGCGGACACGCTTCAGGCTGGCAAAGGCCTCTGCCGAAAGGAGGCCGTCGAGGTTTTAGTCAAAGAAGGGCCCCTGCGGGTCCGGGAACTGATCGAGTGGGGCGCTCAGTTTGATCGTAAAGAAGGGCGTTATGTCTTGGCTCGTGAGGCAGCCCATCGTTGCGCCCGAATTCTGCGGAGGGGAGACGCCACCGGAACCGAGATCATGAGGACGTTGTTGGCCAAAGCAAAACCGCTTCCAACAATCCAACTCCTCCCACCGCATTTTACCTCCGATCTTTTGATCGATAAAGGAAGATGCGTCGGGGCCGTCTTGCTCTCCGAATCCGGGAAGGTTCATGTGGTCGGGGCGAAAGCCGTTCTGCTGGCCACCGGCGGAGCCGGGCAGGTTTACGCCCGAACCACCAATCCCCCTGTCGCCACGGGAGACGGAATGGCGATGGCTTACCGCGCCGGCTGCGTCCTTGAGGATATGGAATTTGTCCAGTTCCATCCGACGGCACTCGCACTCCCGAACGCCCCGGCCTTCCTGTTGACCGAGGCCTTGAGGGGGGAGGGAGCGATTTTACGCAACCTACAGGGCGACGCCTTTATGAAACGGTACGACCCCGCCGGGGAGTTGGCCACGCGAGACATCGTCAGTCAGGCGATTTGGCAGGAGATGCAAACCGGACATGCTTCTCATGTTTATTTAGATGTCACCCACCTGAGGGCCAAGTATATTCATGAGCGGTTTCCGACTATTACCCAAACCTGTCAGCGGTACGGTCTGGACATCACCAAAACACCCATCCCGGTTTCGCCGAGCGCCCATTTTATGATCGGAGGAGCCAAAACGTCCTTGACCGGGGCGACCTCTGTGGAGGGATTGTACGCCGCCGGGGAGGTGGCCTGCACCGGCGTTCACGGGGCCAATCGACTGGCCAGCAATTCATTGTTAGAAGGATTAGTTTTTGGGGCCCGGGCGGGTGAAGCGATGCTTGCCTTGTCTCAAAAAGGCACGGTCAAGCGCTCCGAGATTCAGTCCATCTTCGAAAAAAATCGACCGAGTTGGATCACCCATCGATCGGTCTTTCCCGCCCCGATGCCGGCGGAGATGGATCGCCTTAAGGAAACGATGTGGAATCGAGTCGGCATTGTTCGAAATCAGGCCTCACTTACAGAAGCCTTAGCGATTCTCGAACATTGGGAATCCCTGAAAACCGCTCCCATTGTTTCTCGAGCGGAAGGAGAATTCAAAAATATGGCAACTGTGGCCCTCATGATAGCGCGGGCGGCGCTATTGAGAAAGAACAGCCTCGGTGTGCATTACCGATCGGATGATTCCAAACCCGGCAGGCGGCTTGAATCCGGTCATTTAGTATTTCGTCTTTCGGACCTTGCTCAGGGAGATTGGGTGTAGGCCACGCGATAACGGCGGGTATCCTGATACTGTTCCGGGACATTGGTAAAGATGACCTGGCCATTGGGAGATAAAACTTTATAAATGGATTTTTGGGATGCTTCTTTCCCTCGGTAGGTTTTATAGGCCGCCAGCACCTTCTGAATATAGCGGTGAGTTTTTTCAATGGGCGGAACCTGACCATACTGATTCACGGTTTTCTCGCCGGCATGGTAGGCTGCCAGGGCCAAGGTCAGGTCCCCGTTAAACCGGGTTAGAAGATAGCTCAAGTGTTTTACCCCGCCGGAAATATTTTCGGATGGATTGAACGGGTTCTGGACATCCAGCGTTGAGGCCGTGGCGGGCATTAACTGCATCAATCCCATTGCACCGGCATCCGAAACCGCACGCGGGTCAAAGTCCGATTCCACCTTGATCACCGCCTTGACCAGATTCGGATCCACCCGATACTGGCGGGAGGCGCTTAGAATCGTCTCATGGATGTCTTCAACACGAAGCGGAATCACGGGGGCCGGCACCCGAACCTGTCGGTAACGTGGATCGGTCGGGACATTGCTAAAATGAACCACACCGCCAGAATCGATAAACTGATACACTTCCCCCCGGGCCGGATCCGCTAAACCGCCCCCTCCGCAAATCAATAGAACGGCGGCCCATAATATCCTACGGGCTGTTCTCATCCCGGAATTTCTTTTTAAAAATCCCTCTGGCCGGTTAACCACTACCATAGACAGGATTCTCCTTCCATAACATTACCATCCATTCCTGAAAGTGTCAATGGGTTTCCTCTATAGAGAAATTGACAGTGTGGAAGGGAGTGCTACCATTTAAAACAGAAAAGACAGGAGGAAGAAAAATAACCCATAGGGGAAGATACTTCTCAAGGATTAAACCCTATCACAAAGGAGGAAAACGTCATGAGAACAAATAGATCCGTTTTTAAATTCGTGCTGATTGCGGCGTTGGTTCTAGCCGGCACCGCCATCAGCGTCAACAGTTATGCGGCAACGGCATCGAGCAACGCGACCGCGACCGTGGTCACGCCGATCGCCATCAGCAACACCCAGGCTCTTCAATTTGGGTCGTTTTCAACAAGCGCTACAGGGCAGACCGTCACGATCAGCGCGGCGGGGGCCCGGTCCTCGGTCGGGGCGATCGTTGTACCTGCTTCGACCGCTACAGCCGCGAGCTTCAACGTGACCGGTTCAGGTGTTCTGACCTATGCGATTACGTTGCCGTCAAACGGTACCGTTACCATTACCAACGGGACAGACACCTTTGCGGTTAACAACTTTACCAGCACCCCTTCTGGAACCGGTGCGCTGACCGCCGGTGCACAGACCTTGACCGTAGGCGCCACCGTGACGACGGCCGGAACGCTAAGCACTGGGAACTACAGCGGATCGTTTAACGTGAGTGTGGACTACAATTAATTCGGCCGAACGCGATCGGGACCTGTCGAACCAGTGCAGGTCCCGCATCGCATTAAAGGGAATGAATCACGATGCGGGACCTCAAACAATCCGCCCTAACGTTTGTGCTGGTCTCGGCCTTCGTTTTTTGGGGCGGTATCATGGGCGGCAACAGTTACGCGGCCTCGGCTTCTTCCAGCGCGAGCGCCACGGTGGTCGGTAATCCGGTAAGCCTCGACGATGCAACGCCGGGGCTTTCCGTTTCGACCTTCGTGGGCGACTCGACCGGAGACCTGCTGATCCGCATCCCGGGGGACGGCTTGTGCGCCACTTCGGGCGGGACGAATGACGTCACCGCACCGTCCTTTGCCGCCATCGGCGATGAGAGCGCCCGCCGAACCATGACGATGGCCGATTTCATCGCGCTTTCCGCCGGCAACGGAACGCTTGCCAGTACCGCCGCCCCGCCGACCACTGGTACAACACCTGTGGTCTGCGGGGGCGACGGCAGGGTCATAAAACCCAGCCCAACGTTCAGCACCATATTAGTTGGTCCCGCAACCGTGTCTGGACCGTATGCCGGAACGTTTAGCGTAACGGTTGTTTTCAACTGAGGAATCGTCCGGCGAATCAGGCCTTGATCCTCAAGAAAAAGCGTATCAACCAAGGCGGGTACTCATTTCCTCCTTGGTTTTTTTTGGACGGTGGTTTTAAAACATTGAGCCGTGCTTCAAACCGGGGGTGCAAGGTCGATGAGCTCGGGTAAGGCCGCAATAAAAAAATACCTCCTTCTGTTGGCTTTGGTCTGCGCCGCCCTTTTGGCATCCAACGGTTGGGCCAGAGTCAATATTGCCAATACTGCGAGTCTTGCGTTCGGCTCGTTTGCCGCCGGTACTGGCGGAACGGTCATCATCAGCACGGCTGGGGCCCGCACCAAAACCGGCGGCGTGTTACTCGTGACTTCCACGGTTCATGCCGCGTCGTTCAACGTGACCCGAGCCACAGGTGCATGTAACCAAACCTACACCATCACTCTGCCGGCAAACGGGACGGTCACTCTCACCAGCGGGCCCAACAGCATGGCGGTCAATAACTTTGTCAGCAACCCTGCCGGCAATGGTCGACTACAAGCTCCAAGCTGCTCACAGGTACTGAACGTGGGCGCAACCCTGACGGTGGCGTCCGGCCAGGCGACCGGAAATTATAACGGCACCTTTACCGTGACCGCGGTTTTCCCATGAATAGGTGCGAGGCCGATGAAATCGGTAAAAGACAACTTAATAGTAGGTCTGCTCATATCTGCCTTGGGAATCACGGCTCTTGCCGCCTCCAAAGTCTGGGCGAATCCATTATTCTTCATCCAAATAACCAATACAGCCGGTCTGGCCTTCGGATCTTTTGCCGCCGGGACCGGCGGAACGGTCACCGTCAGCCCGGCCGGGGTCCGCACAAAGGCGGCGTGGTGCTTGTCTCCTCCGGCGCGGGCTCAGCCGCCAGTTTCAACGTCCGGGGTTTCACATTCCCCACGAACCACACTTTACTGTGACGGTTGTGTTCCCATGAAATCGAATCGGGTCGAAAGTTCGAAAGCTTCAAATTCACAAAAACCACGCAAGGAGTAAACCATGCAGCCATCTCTATCTGCAATAAGGCGTTTTGGGTTCCTGTTATTTCTCGGCGTGACCCTACTGCTCGCGCCGACGCTGTCCTCGGCCGACCTGATGCTCTACCCCACGCGCATCATACTGGAAAAGAACCAGCGCGCGTCGCAGCTTGAACTGATCAACAACGGGAAGGAGACGGTCACTTATCGAATCGGCCTGGTGAACTACCGCATGAGCGAAAACGGGGAGATTGCCCCAGTCGATAATCCGGCATCGGGAGAGCAGTTCGCGGATAAGATGCTGCGCTTTTCCCCGCGACAGGTGACGCTTGAGCCCGGGGCGTCCCAGACAATCCGCATCATGGTTCGGAAACCGGCCGGGCTTCCCGCGGGCGAATATCGCTCGCACCTCAAGATCGAAAGGCTGCCCGATCCGAAAGGCAAGTCCAGCATCGAGACGCAGAAGCCGACCGGTGAAAACGAGATCGGGGTCGTTTTGACCCCGCTGATCGGGGCCTCGATCCCGATTATCGTGCGCCACGGCGAGACCGCGGCCACCGTGACGCTCTCAAACCTTGAAATGGAAAAACCGGAGGAAGGTCAACCGCCCATTCTCTCCATGGAGGTGGATCGCAAAGGCAACCGCTCGGTCTTCGGCGATTTTACCGTCGGCTTCACGCCCGCAGGAGGGGCTGAAAAGATCATCGCCCAAATTAACGGGGTGGCGGTCTATACCCCCAATCCGTTGCGTCGCGTTAAGATCTCTCTCCAGCCGGAGCCCGGCCTGGTCCTGGCGAATGGGAAAATGAGGGTGACGTATCGCGAACGCCCGGAGGCGGAAGGGAAGAAACTGGCGGAAGCGGTTCTTCAGCTACCTTGAACTGAACCGACTCAACCTTTAACTTAGCTATTTATGATATTTCGTTGAAGCAACATGTCGAACACGACCTAACGGACTTTATCAAAATTGTCTTCCGCCGATGCGGATGGCTGGTCCTTCTGTTTTTTATGATCTCCGCGCCGGCAGGCGCCGAAACCCTTTCCCCCGCTTCTCCAACGGCCGATCCCAATTTGCTTTTGTTTGAAGTCCGTTTGGACCAGCATGTTCTATCCGACTCCCTCACCGGCTATCAATACGGCACCAACATCCTGCTTCCGCTGGGGGACCTGGCCAAAATGCTCACGATCGGGGTCACGACGCAGCCTGCGCTTGGCATCGCCAGCGGATTTGTGCTCCGTGAAGAGCAAACCTTCAGCCTGAACGTGGCGGAGGCGACCGTCACACGAGCGGGCCAAATTGAACATTTTGATCCCTCACTGGTTAAGGTTCAACCGGATGATATTTATGTGGCGATCAGTCTGATCACGCTTTGGTTTCCGGTGGATTTTGACGTCGATCTGTCCATTCTGGCACTGACAGTTCGGCCACGGGAAATGCTCCCCTTGCAGTTGCGACTCGATCGAGAACGCCAGGCCAAAGAGGCCGGATCGGGGGGGACCTATTATAAGGATCCGGGTTACCCGCGCCTTGATTCGCGCTATCAACTGCTGAGCGTGCCGTTTATCGATCAGACCCTGGCCTATGACAGGCACCACGGAAACGGGACCACCCAGGACGATCTTCAGTATACCGCCTATCTGACCGGAGACCTCCTCGGAATGGAGTCGTCGCTATACTTCAGCGACAGCACGCAGGATACCTCACCGGAAGTTCGCTTCACGATGGGTAGACACGATCCGGGGGCCGGCCTGTTGGGTCCCCTCCGCGCCCGGTCGATTGAATTCGGCAATGTTCAGGTCCCCGGCGTTTCCAACATTTCCTTAACCAGCACGCAGGGGAACGGCGCGTTGGTCAGCAATCGGCCACTCACCCTGCCGACCACCTTCGACTTCCAAACCCTGCAGGGAAATCTCCCACCCGGTTGGGACGTGGAACTTTACTACAACGACGCACTGATCGGATTTCAACGGTCCCGCCCGGACGGACTGTACACCTTTGAGAATGAACCGTTGTTGTACGGACCGAATGAATTTCGTCTCGTTTTCCACGGCCCCCTGGGCCAATTGCGGGTGGAACGGCAACTCTATTATCTGGAGGACTCGCTCCCCCAGCCGGGGGAGTTTTACTACAGCATCGCGGATCACAATGACACGGAGGAACAGTCACACGTGGAGGCCCAATTTGAATGGGGACTCATTAATCATCTGGCCGCCAATGGCGGCGTGGTGGAGACCCCCGTATTGGGTGAACAGCAGCGTTATGTCAACGTGGGACTGCGCACCTACTGGCAGGCCCTGATCTTAACCGGCGATCTGGTCCGGCAACAGAACGGGGGTTCCCTGGCCGAGGCGGGCCTGAAGACGCGGATCGACGGCTTCTCCTTTGACTTGAGCCACGCGCAATTGAATGACTTTTCCAGCGAGCTGTTCCTCCCCTCCAGCGATCCGGTCCGAATGCGCGATTCATTAAAAATCGGCGGGCTGATTCCATTGGGCTTTCTTGTACTCCCTGTGACTTTGGAGGGAACCCATGATCGCTTGGAATCGGGCGACGACAATTTCTATGCCATCGGTCGGGTATCCGCCTATCTGTACAGCACCGCCCTCACCAATGAACTGCGATGGCAGTCGTTGAGCGGGATGAAATCGACCGACGGGACCTTTCAGATCAGTCGAAGACTCGTCGGCGTTGGTTTTAACGGTCAGCTTAATTATGAAATCCAACCCGAGAACCGGCTGACCACCGCCGCGCTAACCGGGACCCTAGACCTGGCCGAAGGCTATCTATTAGACCTGGGTGTGGCCCACACGTTTACCACCCCGCAAACATTGTACACGGCCGGAATAAGCAAGAACCTTGGCCATTTCGGACTGGCGATCAATACGAGTTATGCGACCACCGGAGAGGTCGCGGTCGGCATGCAGCTGTTCGTGGCCGCGGGAATGGAACCGCGAAGGTCGGAATGGATGTTTGACGCCCAGCCGATGGCGAACACCGGAGCGGTTTCCGCACGGGTGTTCCTCGATCGCAACCTGAACGGTGTCCTGGACCCCGGCGAGGTTTTAATTGCGGGAGTCGGATTTACCATGAACGGCGGAAATCTGCCCTTCCGGACCGACGCGGACGGGATCGCCTACCTGAATCGTCTGCCGGCCTACGATTATGTGGACATCGCGATCGACCCGACCACGCTGGAGGATCCCCAATGGGTGGCGCGGCCCAAGGGGTTTCGTGTGGTCCCGCGTCCGGGAAATGTCATCGTGGCGGATTTCCCGGTGGTCATGACGAGTGAAATTGATGGCACCGTTTATCTAATCGAAGATGAGACCAAGAACGGGATCGGGGACGCACAGCTGGAGTTGGTGGACGACTCGGGGAAGGTGGTTGCGTGGTCCACAAGCAGCTCGGACGGGTACTACATTATTCAATCGGTGCTCCCCGGAAAATATACGCTCCGAATTTCTCCGGAGCAATTAAGCCGGTTGAAACTTAAGGACCCGGGGGCGCACCCGGTGACCGTGTCCCCCGACGGCGATTTTGTAAACGGAGTCGATTTCATCTTGACTCCGGAGGAGGGATCCGACCCGCCGCAAGGACTTCCCTCTTCGTTCGCGCCCGAAGCGCCATTGGAGAC
>Ga0187773_10000167_pt1 | contig 28065 bp, 24 predicted proteins | sample 0216_BV02_MP05_1_FD_133133 | JGI IMG/M metagenome (GOLD analysis project Ga0187773, IMG submission 133133) | Tropical peat soil microbial communities from peatlands in Department of Meta, Colombia - 0216_BV02_MP05_10_MG | ecosystem: Environmental > Terrestrial > Soil > Wetlands > Peat | place...
ATCAGGGCCGTCGGCTGTTCGAGGCCGCGAACCCGCCCAAGGATTTCTATTCCATCCCCGGTGCCTCCCACAACGATACCTATGTCGTCGGCGGTCCGCCGTACTGGAATGCCTGGAAACGATTTCTGGCCCACCTCGAATAACGATCCGGGGAACTATAGGGGCTTGCGTCGCCCCCTCCATCCGCCTAAGGCGGAATGGAGCCTCCCCCTCCCTGCCTGTCCGGCAGGCAGGCAGGCAGGCAGGCAGGCAGGCAGGTCGCTCGCCTTGCTCGCTGGGTTGACACCCACGAATTTTCCGGTTGATATCTACTCGCTCAGGATTCGAAACGCCGGCGGTGAGATCCCTTCATGGCGGCATTGAGGACATCGGCTGGGGCTGGAAAATCGTCGACGGTCGGAAAAAACAAAACCGCATCGGTTGCAGACGGGCGGTTCGAGGAAAAGCCGCTTCGGAGGATGGAGGCTCTTCGCGACATGCTCCATGTGGGCGATCACCTCTTTCTCCGAAATCCGGATCGCTTTGGAGAGATCCCGCGCCGTCATCGGACCCTTTTCAAGCTCGGCCATGATGAGTTGCCGAATGGTCCTTTCGCGGGTCCGGTCCTTCGGAAGTCCCATCCGTCATCCCCTCCGATCGGTGGCGGTGGGCGCTTTGCGCATCGCGTTGTAATACACCACGACCGAGGTTCCGATGACGATCCCGGTCAGGATCATCAGCAACCCGCGCGGTATTTTCAGGTAGATCAGTTTTTCAAGATAGTGGGTGATAAAGGATCCGGAATAAGACCCGGTCGGGGTTCGGTCCCAGAGCCAGAGCTCCAAATAGGTGAGAGGACATATCCAAGAGAAAGCCTGAAGCAGCACGCTGTACCCCAACGCGGCCAGGTGGGTCCACATCACCCATCGCACGCGTCGGCCGATGAAGGCTCCCCCGATCAAAAAGAGGATCCAGGCGAAATGGCTCGCAACCACGATATCGGCCGCGATGATGTAAATCCGATCCACGTTCCGCCCTCCGGACCGAATCCATGACGGGTCTAAACCGATTATAAGCGCAACTGGCCCAAAAGTCATCCTTCCATAGGAAGAATGAATTCTCCCGGATGGATTTGACGACCTCTGCGTTAATGGTGTACATTTCAGGTTCGTCCATTGTCATATATCCCTTTACACGAGGAGGAACCGCCATGAATCGATCAAAGAACCGTTTCGCGGTCTGGGCCGTTGCCGTCCTTTTCCTTCCCGGTTGTGTGTCATCCTCGAAGTATCGGGCCCTGGAGGAATCCTCGAAGGCCGATCAGGCCAAGCTGAATCAAGAGATCGCCGCGCTCAAGACCCAGAACGACGGCCTGGACAAGGATCTCGCGGCCCTCCGTCTGGATAAACAGAACGCCGAAACGCAGATCGCCTCCCTCAATGATAAACTGGCGCAATCGCAAAAAGAGTCGGCCGAAATGGCGGCGCAGAAGGATGCGGAGATCCAGCATCTGAAAGGAACCTACGAGAGCCTCGTCAAGGATCTCAAAGGGGAGATCGAAAAGGGTGAAATCAAGGTGACCCAGGTTCGGGACAAGCTAACCGTCAACCTGGTCGAGAAGATCCTGTTCGATTCCGGCAGGGCCGAAGTGAAGCCGCAGGGTAAAGAGGTTTTGAAGAAGGTGGGTAATATTCTAAAGGACGTCAAGGACAAGGACATCCGGATCGAAGGTTTCACGGACAACGTTCCGATCGGGGGAACACTTGTTCAAAAGTTCCCCACGAATTGGGAACTCTCAACCCAGCGGGCCACAACCGTGCTTCGCTCTTTGCAGGACGAGGGAGGCGTGGACGGTTCGCGACTCGCGGCCGTAGGATTCGGAGAATACCGGCCGATCGCCGGCAACGACACGCCCGAGGGCCGGGCCCAGAACCGCCGGATTGAGATCGTCCTCGTGCCTTCGGATATTCAGGGGGTGTTGAACGAACTGAAATAAATAGGCGGATTACCCGGGCGTCAATCCCGTTATGGAAACGGGGGCAGTGGGACGTAGGAAACCGGAAAACCCAGAAGCGTTTCAAGCCAGCCGTCCATTTCGTTCTCGGGAAGCGGCGCGCGGTTCAGCCGGGCTTCGATCCTGAATCCGTCTCCCGTTCCGACCACGCCGATGATAATCCAGGCGTTTTCCATCGCCGGCGAAAGTTCACGAGTCTGAAACTCACACAGGGTCGCGTAAAGACGGCCGCTCGGTGAAATCACGGAGAAGATCTCCGACAGCTCGTTGAATCGGCAATGGACGGAACAGCGATACGCATGTCGCGCCCCCGGTTCCGAGGTCTCAAAATCGTTCAGCGCGGATTCGGAGAATCCGGTCAGATAAGCTCGGACCGTTGCCGGCTCTCCGCCCCAGGTCGCCGCCAGACGTCCTGCCGGAACGAGAAACTCAAACGCGTCGGGAACGTTGTACTCGAACTGGCAAGGCCCGAACGCATCCGGCCAGGAACAGAGCAAGGCGGCGTTCGGCTCGGTCGTCTCCAGGATGAGCTTTTCGTTTTTCAGCCGGGCTTCGATCGGCAGATCGAGAAGCGAGACGGCCGAATGGAAGGCGCGTTGTCGTTCTTCAAGCCAGAGGTCCCGCCGGTCGTTCCCCCGCGTCTCATCCGGCGTGATCACTTCGGCGGTCTGCAGGCGCACGCGAATGAAGGAGTGTTGGTCGCGGAATCCAATCCAGAACATCCCCTCCGGAGAATGGGTCAGCCAGCGTCCTTGCATTTTCCAGGGGTGGCTGACCGAGCAGTAGGTTCCGGATCGCTTGTTCCGTTGAAAACAGGTATGGTAGGCTCCGGCCAGAAGGAAGAAATCCCCGCGCCAGTTCTCGCGAATATGCACCAACGTGACATCCTCTTTTGGCCAGGCGTCCAGTCGATCGATTTCGCGGGGCGCGGTCACCGGCCATTCCTCGACGTAGCCGATGATTTCTTTATCTCGTGTAGCCGGTCTTAATCCGAGTCCGGCCAGGCGTCCGCTCAACGCCGATACGTCGTCCCATTGAAACGTCGCTCTTGACTCCCACCGCCGTTCGCGCATGTCCGAGACTCCGGATTCGTCGTGCCAATCAAATGACAGTTGCCTTATCGCATCCAGCGGGTCCTGTCCTGCGGCAGCCCCATCCGTCCTCACTTCTGGGCTTACACGGTTTGCAGTCCAACCTCACTGGAGATCCCCTGACTGTGTCGTTGCGGGCGGATGGGGCGCCCCGCCTCCGGCCACCCGCTGGCTGCGCATTTATCTCCTAAGCACCGTTTGGCACTGAGGCCGGACGGCGACTCGGCTTGCGTTTGGGGCAACCCGGCTTGGCGAAGGACGCGGCCTCAATTTACAGGAGGCAAATTTTGCGCGCCTCATCTTCGCAAAATTTAGCGGCCGAGGCTTAGCCGGGTCAAACGAAAGCCGCCTGCGCCGCAGGGCCCAGTGCCAAACGGCGCTTACTGGATGAACGTCCCGCCTTGGCGACCCGCCTAACTTTCCCCCGCCTCGATGCAGGTGACGCCCTGGGGGCCGACGATCGCCCCGTGGCGTGTGCCAACGGGAAGGATCAGTCGGTCGCCGGGATGAAGCTCCACGTCGCGGCCGGTATCCGGTAATGAAAAGGTGATGCTTCCCTCAAGGCAAAAAAGCGTTTTACGATAGGGGTGCGAATGAACGCCGTAGATTTCTCCGGGGCCGTTGGACCACCGGCTGAATGACAGATTTCGTGCGTTGAAGAATCGGTGAATCTCCTTTTCCGGCAGAGGATGAGCGTGAGGCCAGCGCAGAACCTGGACGTTTCCGGGAAGCGTTTCATAATTGGATGACGATTCCAAAATCAAGTCCTCCTCACCGAGGCCGAATCGAATCTACAGCATAGCCGTTTCAAGGATGGATACGCAAGGGGGCATTCGTGTATGATAACGTCAAACCTATCGGGAGGAAAGCAACATTCAAGAGCGTCCGTTCGATGTAAAAATCCTTCGCGGTCTGTCCGAAAGGCAAGCGGCCGACCGACTGAGGGAAGAGGGTTATAACGAACTTCCCTCGGCGAAACCGCGCGGCGTGGCCGTCATTGCGTTTGAGATCGTGCGCCAGCCGATCTTTATTCTGCTGGCGGCGGCCGGGTTGATTTACCTGATGCTGGGCGATCGCGGCGAGGCGCTGATGCTGCTCGGGTTTGTCGCGGTCATCATCGGCATCGCCCTCTATCAGGAGCGAAAGACCGAGCGGGCGCTGGACGCGCTTCGTGATCTGTCGAGCCCGCGCGCGCTTGTGGTTCGGGACGGTTCGCGGAGGCGAATCGCCGGTCGGGAGGTGGTCCGCGACGATCTTCTCGTGCTCTCGGAAGGAGACCGTGTCCCGGCCGACGCCGTGCTTCTGTCGGCCCACGATCTGCTGGCGGACGAATCTCTGCTGACGGGCGAATCGGTCCCGGTTCGCAAGGTCGCCTGGGACGGTGTCATTGAAATGGCCCGTCCCGGCGGGGACGACCTGCCGTTTGTTTATTCCGGGACGATGCTGGTGCAGGGCCAGGGGATCGCCTGCGTCCGGGCCGTCGGAGTTCGGACCGAGATCGGAAAAATTGGCATTGCGCTGGAGGCCGTTGAAGCGGAAGAAACCCCGCTCCAGAGAGAAACCGGGAGGTTGGTTCGAAATCTGGCCTTCGTGGGGCTATCCCTCTGCGGCTTGGTGGTGGTTTTATACGGTCTCACGAAGGGGAACTGGCTGAACGGGGTCCTGGCCGGGATCACGCTGGCAATGGCGCTGCTGCCGGAAGAATTTCCGGTGGTATTGACCGTCTTTCTGGCCATCGGGGCCTGGCGGATCGCGCAGAGCCGGGTTCTCACCCGACGCGTCACGGCCGTCGAGGGGCTGGGCGCGGCGGGGGTCCTTTGCGTGGACAAGACCGGAACGCTCACCCAGAACCGCATGACCGTCCGGCGGATCTTCTCGAAGGGAGAGCTCTGGGAGATTGCGGAGTTCGCGGAGCCGCTGCCGGAGACCTTTCACGAAGTTCTGGAGTTTGCCATCCTGGCCAGCGAGATCGAGCCGACGGATCCGATGGAGATGGCTTTTCGGAATCTGGGCGATCGGGTCCTGGCCCGAACCGACCATCTTCACCGGGACTGGGTTTTGGTCCAGGAATATTCGCTCACCTCAAATCTCCTGGCGCTTTCGCATGTCTGGAAGGCAACCGGCCGTGACGAGTACATCATCGCGGCCAAAGGGTCACCCGAGGCAATCGCCGACCTTTGCCATTTCGATCCGGCCCGGAGGGATGCGTTGTCACGGCGAGTCGGCGCGATGGCCGATGACGGTCTCCGGGTGCTCGGCGTGGCCAAGGCCTATTTCAAAGGGACGGATTGGCCCGGCCATCAACACGATTTTGATTTCGCCTTCTTGGGGCTGACCGGACTTGCGGATCCGATCCGGCCGTCCGTTCCCGCCGCGGTAAAGGAATGTCACACCGCCGGGATTCGGGTCATCATGATCACCGGAGATTATCCGGGAACCGCGTGCGCGATCGCGCGGCAGGTCGGGCTGGAAGCCGACGACGGGATGATCACCGGTGATGAACTGGACCGGATGGACGAATCCGAACTTCGGGCGCGGATCAAAAAGGTCAACGTCTTTGCCCGGGTCCTGCCCGAGCAAAAGCTGCGGCTGGTCGAGGCCTTCAAGGCCAACGGCGACATGGTGGCGATGACGGGGGACGGCGTGAATGATGCGCCGGCACTCAAATCGGCGCATATCGGAATCGCGATGGGCGGCCGCGGCACCGACGTCGCACGCGAGGCCTCCGCGCTGGTGCTTCTGGAGGACGACTTCGGATCGATCGTCCAGGCAGTCAAGCTCGGACGCCGCATCTTCGATAATCTTCAGAAGGCAATGGCCTATATTCTCGCAATCCATGTTCCGATCGCCGGCCTGTCGCTGATCCCGTTGATGGTGGGCTGGCCGCTCGTCTTTTTCCCCGTCCACATCATGTTCCTGGAATTGATCATCGACCCGGCCTGCTCGATCGTCTTCGAGGCGACCCCGGAGGAGGCCGATCTGATGCGACGGCCTCCTCGAAATCCCGTCGGTCCCTTGTTCGGCGGACGGATCGTGGCATTGAGCCTTTTGCAAGGGGTGATTGTGTTGCTGATCACCCTGGCCGTCTACGGCATTGCCCTCTACCATGGGCAGGGGGAACGGGAGGCCCGCGCCCTCACCTTCACCACGCTCGTCATCGCCAACCTCGGACTGATTTTCACCAACCGGTCCTGGTCCCGCACCATTCCGGAAACGCTTCGTGCACCGAATCCCGCGCTCTGGTGGGTCGTCGGAGGCGCGTTGGTCTTTCTCGGGCTCGTGCTCGATCTGCCATTTTTGCGCGACCGGTTCGACTTCGGGTCGCTGGATCCGATCGATCTGGCGATCGGCCTTGCGGCCGGGGCGAGCAGCATCCTTTGGTTTGAAGGGCTGAAGCTGTTCAACGGCTGGCGGAGGCGATCTAAAAATTAATATAAACGAATTTAATCCTGTTCATCGGCGGGTCCTGTCCCGCCGTTCAACCATGTGTCGTTTGGCACTGGGTCCTGCGGCTCTGGCGGCTTTCGTTTGACCCGGCAAAGGCTCGGACGCTCAATTTTCCGAAAAAGCTCGGCGGAAAATTGACCCTGACGGGCCGCGTCCTTCGCCAAGCCGGGTATCCCCAAACGCAAGCCGAATCGCCGCTCGGCCCCAGAGTCAAACGGCGACAACTGGTGAGGCGCCCCGCCTGCAGCCACCCGCCGGATGTCACTCTTAGAAGGTATTTTATATCAGTTGTTCCGTCGCCAGAGCATCAGGAGTTCTTTGCCCTCGCGTCGGGCAATGGAGCGCGGCACGCGATCCAAGACCAGACTAAAGCGGCGGCTAAATCGGTCAAGCAACTCCTCACGCGTCGCGCCGAACGGCGGGCCGGTCTCGGGCTGGATATTGTAGAAGACGCCGAGAAGGAATCCGCCCGGCTTCAGGAGGCCTGCGGCCGCTTCGACATAGCGGTCTCGGTGGTCCGGATCGATTGCGCAGAAAAAAGTATTTTCGAAAATAAGATCGTAGGGCCCGCGCAGACGGGCGGGCAGATGAAGAAAGTCGGCCCGTTCGAACCTCACATTCTTTAAACCTTCCGCATCGGCCATCCGCGAGGCCTCCTCGATCGCCTTTTTCACGACATCCAGGCCGATCACCTCAAAGCCGGTCTTCGCGAGCGCACGCGCGTCATGCCCGTGCCCGCAGCCCGGCACGAGGGCGCGACCGGATTGCAGGGGCGCGGCGCGACCCGGTCCAAAATCGTTTTTTAAAAAATCCACCAATGCCGGCGACGGCCCGCCCTGATCCCAGCCGGTGTCGCCGTTCCGGTACAGTTCGGCCCAAAACGCCGCATCCGGTTCTTTTTCCTTCCGGCCGAAATGAGAGTAAGTTTTTTTGTCGCGTTGTGTCATAATTTCACGATCTTGAAAAAAGAAAACCCGGAAGCGGATTCTTCATCCTAAAGCGGCTACGACGTCCGCGCTTCCGGGTTTCGGTGGCCCTGGGAATGCATCCCAGTCGTCACCCAAATGGTATCGCGTCTAGGACGCGGCCACCTCACTCGCCGTAGGGTTGATACTGCCCACTGGACCACCTCCTTCCTCGGAACGGGGACCCTCCCACGCGTCAGGATCGAACACCAATGCGCGTGGGCCCCGCCCCTATGCGGCGTCTCACCGCGCCGGGCCGGACCCAGGTCCGCCCGCCTCGCCGATCCGGCCGCCGCTGCCGAACCGGAGAGCCGCCCCCCGCTTATCGGGAGACTCGGGGAGAGTGACCCCCCTGGAAACCAATCCCGATTGATTCGTACTAAATCTTACCAGCAGGAAGGCCGTATTGCAAGATTCCCCTGCAAAAAATCTCTACCGTCCCAACAGCCGGGACAAAATCACCTCGGTCGATCGGGATTTGTTGAGCGTGTAGAAATGAATACCCGGCGCCCCTCGATCCAGCAGATCGCGGGCCTGATGATAGGTCCAATCGATTCCGTACCGGATCACATACTCCGAATCGGTCTGCCGGGGCTCCAGCGCCCGAATGATTTCGGCCGGGATGCGCGCGCCGCACATCGCCGCGAATTTGTGAACCTGGCCGTAGTTGGTGACCGGCATCAGGCCTGGCAGGACCGGCTGCGCGATTCCCATCGCCCGGACCCGCTCGACAAACCGGAAATAATCCGTGTTATCGAAAAACAACTGGGTCGTGATAAAGTCCGCCCCGACCTCCACCTTTTCTTTCAGGTGACGCAGATCCTCCTCCCTCGAAGCCGCCTCGGGATGCTTTTCGGGATAGCCGGCGACGCCGATGCAGAATCCGTCCATTTTTCGAATGTGGCGGACCAGGTCCACGGCATACCGGTAATCCCGGCGGTTTTCGGGAAGAATCCGCCCGTCCTTCGGTGGATCGCCCCGCAGCGCCATGATGTTCTCGATCCCGAGGCCGCGGATTTTCTCGACAATGGCCTCAATCTCGCTCCGTGTATGGGCGATGCAGGTGAGATGGGCGACGGTCGTGAGCCCCAATTCGTTCTGGATCATCCCGGCCGTCTCGATCGTCCGGTCGCGGCTCGACCCTCCGGCCCCGTACGTCAGGGTAACGAAGGAGGGCGCGAGACGCTTCAGATCCCGGACGGTTGACTTGAACTGAACCATCCCCTCCTGCGTCTTCGGCAGAAAGAACTCAAACGAGAAGACCGGCTGCCGGCTGTTAAAACAGTCCCGAACTTTCATCGCGCTGCGGCCTCTTTTTCAAAGGAGTCTTCACGATATCTCTATCGGTCCTCATTGCATTCCCTCATTAAATACCTTCATAAGATTAGCGCAAACGAGAATCGATGCCAAGAGAAAAATGCACCATTCATACTTTTCAAGGATTTCCTCTTTGATCATGCCTCTACCAACCCATCCGCTTCGCAATGAACGGGCCGGCCATCAGCGCCAGTCCCACGGCAACGATGCCGAGGGTCCCCGAGATGAAATAGGGATAGACCATGAGGAGCAAGCCGGCGATTAATGAAAGGCCTTCTCGCTGCCGTTTTCCGTAGACGAAATAGCCGAGACCGATCGCGCTGAATAACACGATCAGGAATAGATTGAGTGCGGCGCTGTCCATCGAGCGGGCCGTTGTCTCTTAGTCAATGATACGTTCATGGGATGCAAGCGTTGAGAGAATCGGCTTTGCATCTTCAAAAAACTGGAAGGCCGTGGCCTCGAATGCCTCGGCCTGGGTATAGTTGAACCAGTTCAACCAGCTGACCGGCAGCAAGCCCAGCCAGAGCCCTGTTTTGCGCGTGATTTTGTACTCAAACGTTTTTCGATTTTCACCGTCGATGTACAAATAATAACGCACCTTATAGCTTTCCTGAACGTTCCAGGACGGTAAGACCGTCAACGTCGCCACTGAAAGGTAATGGAAGGCCAAGGCGGTCATATCGGGGGACTTCCATTCCACGTCCACTAGACAAAACACTCCCTTGGGAGGCATCTCCGTGACGTCCGCCGTATTGGCGAACGGCGTTTGATTGTTGAAAACCGAATGCAAGGCGTCCTTGCCCCCCTCGCTCGGGAAGGGGAATGGATTAATATGATAAGAGAGCAGGTCGTATGATTTAGATTCGGGCGGTCTCCCGATCCTCTCGGTCGGAAAATCCCGATAGACGACGATACAGGAAGATAAAAAGACCGGAAATACGACGACGATCAAGAGGGTGAGAGCGATCTTTTGATGGGGTCGGTTTCGAATCGTGATCTCTCTGGCGGAGGTTTACGGCCGGGGCGGCAAGGGAGCCGCTTCCGGATGATGGGTTTCGTAAGTCCGGATCGCCCCCTCGTATTGAAGGGTCAGCCCGATGTCGTCCAGACCGCCCAGCAGGCAATGGCGGCGGAAGTCGTCCACCTCGAAACCGAACTCGAGGCCGTCGCCCGATGTCACCTTCTTCTTCTCCAGATCCACCGTCACTCGATATCCGGGGGTCATTCGGACCCGCTGAAAGATCGTTTCGACCTGCGATTCGGAAAGCTTCACCGGCAGGATGCCGTTCTTAAAACAGTTATTGTAGAAAATATCGGCGAAGGAGGGCGCGATGAGGCACCGGAAGCCGTAGTCCAGCAAGGCCCAGGGCGCGTGTTCTCTGGAAGACCCGCAGCCGAAGTTCGCCCGCGCAACCAGGATCGACGCGCCGAGATAGCGTTCGCCGTTCATCTCGAATTCCGGATTTGGTTGTTTGCCGTCGATGAAGCGCCAATCGTAAAAAAGAAACTGGCCGAAGCCGGTGCGCTCGATCCGCTTTAAAAACTGTTTGGGGATGATCTGATCCGTGTCGACGTTGGGGAGGTCGAGCAGTGTGACGATCCCGGTGTGTTTTTTAAAAGGGTCCATGGTTCGCACGCGTTGTAGGGGCGATCCTCGTGATCGCCCGGCTTGGGGCGAATACAAGATCCGCCCCTACGTTTCATTTTTTAATTCATACTGCCGAACGTCGACGAAATGGCCCTCGACCGCGGCGGCGGCCGCCATGATCGGGCTGACCAGATGCGTCCGGCCGCCCTTGCCCTGACGGCCTTCAAAGTTTCGGTTGGAGGTGGAGGCGCACCGTTCGCCGGGTTTTAAGATATCCGGGTTCATTCCCAGACACATCGAGCAACCCGATTCACGCCAATCGAACCCGGCCGCCGTGAAGATCCGGTCCAGCCCTTCTTCCTCGGCCTGTTTTTTCACCCGTTGCGAGCCGGGCACCACCATCGCGTAAACGCTTGGAGCGACCCGCCGACCCTTCACAAATCGGGCGGCGCGGCGGAGGTCTTCGATCCGCGCGTTGGTGCAGGAGCCGATGAAGACCCGGTCGATCTGAATATCGGTCATCGCCGTTCCGAATCTCAATCCCATGTAGTCCAGCGCCCGCTCGGCCGATTTACGCGCGTTGGGGTCCGGAAAATCCGAAGGGTTCGGAACGCGTGAGTCGATCGGGACGACCTGTCCGGGATTGGTGCCCCACGTGACCTGCGGCGCGAGCGAGGCCGCGTCGATTCTCAGGACGCGGTCGAAGCGGGCCCCGACGTCGGTCGGCAATCGCCTCCATCGTTCGACGGCCGCGTCGAAATCGGCCGGAATGTATCGCCGGCCCTTGAGATAATCAAACGTCTCCTCATCGGGAGCAATCATCCCGGCCCGGGCGCCCCCCTCGATCGACATGTTGCAGACCGTCATCCGCTCTTCCATCGAAAGCCGGCGGATCGTTCCCCCGGCATACTCGATCACATGCCCCGTGCCGCCGTCGGTTCCGATCCGGCCGATGATCGAGAGGATGATATCCTTCGCCTCGACGCCGTACGGCCGCCGTCCGTTTACCTCGATCAAAAAGGTTTTGGGTTTATCCTGAAGCAGGCACTGGGTCGCCAGCACATGCTCCACCTCGCTGGTGCCGATCCCGAAGGCCAGCGCCCCGAAGGCCCCGTGTGTCGAGGTGTGGCTGTCGCCGCAGACAAGCGTCTGGCCGGGAAGGGTCAATCCCAGCTCCGGTCCGATGACATGGACGATTCCCTGGTCGGGACTGTGAAGATCAAACAGCGCGATCCCGAACTCTTTACAATTGCGGACCAGCGTGTCCATCTGTTGGGCCGAGATCGCGTCCTCGATCGGGATCGACCGGTCGGTGGTCGGGACGTTGTGGTCCATGGTGGAAAAGGTCAGGTCGGGCCGGCGGACCCGCCGGGCGGCCAGGCGAAGGCCTTCGAACGCCTGGGGCGAGGTGACCTCGTGCACCAAGTGGCGGTCGATATAGAGGAGGGAAGGCCGGCCGGCCTCTTCATGGACGACATGCGCCTCCCAAATTTTCTCGAACATCGTTTTCGGTTTCATGACGGTATCCCAACACACACGGCCGGGGCGGCTCGCCCTTCGGCTCAATGTCTCTATTTTTGCACAGAATCCGGTGCGAGGGCAAGCCAAAATCCATCCCCCAGGGAGGGCTGATGTCTTGCGTCGGGCGACCGGAGGAATTCAAAGGGTAGGCAGGGTTCGAAGATTGTACAGCGGTTTTATTTTCGACTTTCTATGGATGAAGTCACCAGCGACCGCTCTTCTGAGGGATGGCCATGATCGATCTCCTGGTGAATCGGTCTTCCCCTCATCGAGCGGGCGAGGCTCAAGAGAATGGGGACGGCCATCACACCCACCCCGGCCATTCCGGACCAGAAGAGGTACAAGTTGGACGATTGGAGCAGCGGCATTCCCATGATGACAGCGTCAAACACGTAGTGGGCCACGACGACGGTGATCAAACCGTACCGGATGAAAAAATAACCGGAGAGGAGTCCGTCGACGGTCAATTCGATTCCCCGGGTATAAAAGGGCAGCACGGAATAGTCCGAGTGGGCAAACCCCCAGATCAAGGCGGGGATGAAGAGGCCCAGGGCTCGCGACCGAAGATATTTGATCATCAGGGCGATCGCGAAGAACCGATAAATCAATTCCTCCGAGACGGAAGACCGGAACGCGTTGGTGATCGGTTCCAGGAAAGGAAGCCAGGTGCCCAGCATGTTGGAATAACTGCTGGGAACGGGCGACCAGACATCAAAATAGCGTTGGCCGGTCAGATAAAAAACAGTCATATAACCCAGGCTGATCGACGCCAGCAGGTATCCCATGAACAAGGCGCGGGAGAAGTCCGGGGAAAGCCAGCCGTGTCTTCCCGTGATCTGATCAACCCGCTTGACCTTGAAAACTTCCCGGCCGACGGCCCATCCGGCGACGGCAAACAAAAACGTCACGACGCCCGTCCAGATGGTCGATTCGATCGTGTCGAAGATCCATCCGCCCCAAAACGTGTACAGCGGGGAATCGGCGGAATAAGCAGACCGGATGTTTGGAATGGCATTGATCTCTTCGAGGACCTTTGCCGTCACCATGGCCATGGCCAGGAAGAGGGCCCCTTTCCATGGGATGGTCTTGTATTTATGGTGGGTCAAAAATACGACAAGCGCGGCCAGGGAAAGGAAGACCGTCAACAAACCGCTCAGCCTTGCCAGCAGTTCACCTTTTGCACTCTCCCCTTCATACATCTCCGCAAATTTTTGCGGAACGGTAATGGACTGTTCGTATCCGTCTACCACGTTCCCGTGAACCGCGACGGTCATCATCAATTTGGCGTCCTCGAGCGAGGGCGTGGAGGCCTTCCATGTAAAGATATAGTCGATCCGTCTCTCCCGTTGCTTAGAGGCGGCGTTGATCAGGTCGAAGTTCGAAAAATCGACGTCCTCTTGCTTTTGTACAAACTCTTCCGCGATCTGCAGGGCCCGGTCTTCCTTCAGCCGGGCGCCCTTCGCGTCTTCGGGAATATAATGGTTGAACGCGATGATCCGGCCTTGCGGGTCCACAAAAACCTTGAACTCTTCATACTGAAGTTCCTTGAAAAACCTGACCTTCCAATAACGGAGCGGCAGGTCCTGTACAAGCGTGTTGAACCGGTTCATACCCAACGTTCTTTGCAGATAGAGGACGGCATCGCTATCCTCTGCAAATAGGACGGTTTCGACGTAGCCGTTCAGGTTGAACCCCTGCTCCTCAAGGTAGTGCCGCGCCGCGCGTAATGCATGATTTCTTGAGATGTGGGAGTTCATCGAGGCGGACGGAGAGGCTTGGTCGTAAAACTTCAAAAAGACGAACAGGGCGACGACCGCAAGTAGGACGATGAAGATCTCTATTTTTTTTCCGAAAGCGGTTTTCATCGGATGGAGGCTCCCTGGAGATGTATATTAAGTTTATCATGCCATCGGTGTTCGTCAATCCTGCTTTCCCCCTCGAAAGTGGATGATTGCGTTCATTTTGTCGCGGTTGCGCATCCGTAACGAGTTCGTTATAATGACACCACAGGATATGAACGGGAGCGGCTGGATGAAACGAACGAAGGGTCAGGTTGAGTCCGAAATCAGCAACGCCATGATTCAGTTTGAAAAGGATTACATGGGTCGGGGCCCGAAGGAGACCAAAACCTGCATCATCGAAGATATGGTTCTGGTGCGTTTGAAGGGGGTGCTGACCCCGGCCGAGCAACAACTGGCCAAAAACCAGAAAGGGACGGATCTGATCAAGGAGATACGCTCCAATCTTTTGGAGCAGGCCCGGGAATTGCTGTCCGAGGTGATCGAGAAGATCACCGGGCTTAAGGTATTGAGCCTTCACACCGATATCAGCACGAAGACAGGGGAGCGGGTCATCATTTTCACGCTGAACGACAATCTGGAGGAGCGGTATCGGAATATTAGTACTTGACCTCGATCCGCCGCATAGTGTTTAATAACGAAATGGGAAGATAGCCAGAAGGATCCTTTTCCACGGGATCGGTCGGGCTATAAGCCGACTCAACATCCGTTGGGCCGGCTTTTTTTGTGAGTCGGCAGACAGGCCGCCGGACAACCCTGAAATTGTCTCGGGGAGGTTCTGCGGAGGGTTGGCCAGCCGGGACCCGTACGGTTCGGGCTGGCCTTTTTGTTTGCCTTTCCTTATGGCGACCGCCGGCAACGATTCAAGGGATTCAAGATGGCGCTCCAATATCCTTTGCTGATCCTTCTGGCCCCTCTGACCGCAGCCCTTCTAACCGCCCTGCCGGGCGGTTGGGTCGGGCGAAAGGCCTACGGAATCGGGGTGCTGGCCCACGTCGCGGCATTCGGGCTGGCCGTTTGGGTCCTTCACGAAGTGGCCGCGCCGGCCCATGGAGCGGTCCGCCTTCCGCTCTTCCCCTCGCCCTGGAGCGGCCTGGGATTCGAGCTCTCGATCGACCGGCTCGCCGCCGTGATGATGGTGCTGATCACCGGAATCGGAGGTCTGATCTATCTCTATTCCGTTCGCTACATGCAGCAGGAACGCGGGCGCGCACGGTTCCACACCCTCCTGGCCCTTGCCGTCTTTGTGCTTCTCTGCATGGTTTCCAGCGCCAATCTCCTGATGCTCTTTCTCTTCTGGCAGCTCTTAAGCTGGCTGCTGAGCCTCCTGGCCTATAACTATGCGCATCCGCCCACCGTGAAGGGCGCCTTTCGGACCTTTACGATCCTTCGGCTGGGGGATGGCGCCTTTCTCGCCGGAATCATTCTGGCCTACGGTCTCTACGGCACGCTGGACTTGGACCCGCTCTTCCGCCGGGCCGCGGAGCATCCGATCACGTTTTCGCTCTTCGGGCCGGACAGCGGGATCGAAGTGGGCGGGGCCACCGTCGTCACCCTCCTGATTTTTGTCGGGGCGATGAGCAAGTCGGCTCAGTTTCCGTTGCATATGTGGCTGCCCGATTCCCTCTACGCGCCGACCCCGGTCCATGCCCTCCTGCATGCCGGGATCATCAATGCCGGAGGCTTCCTACTGAACCGTCTCGCACCGCTCTACGGTCTCAGTCCCGCCACACTGCACCTGGTGTTCGCTGTCGGGCTGATCACGGCCCTTCTCGGGGCCTCGATGATGCTGACCCAGAACGACATCAAAAAAACACTGGGCTACTCCACGATCGGTCAGATGGGCTACATGATTATGGAATGCGGGCTGGGAGCCTTCGCGTTGGCGGTTTTTCATCTGATCGCGCACGGGCTGTTCAAGGCCACGATCTTCCTCAACTGCGGCAACGTAATCCATGCGGCCCGACTCGACCCGAGGCTCCCGCCGCCCAAGAATCCCGAAGCCGAGCCCGTGGAGCTGACGGATTTCTCACTCCTGACCTGGCTGACCGGGTTCGCCACGACGCTCATCCTCCCGCTGATCATTCTTTTGGCCGCGCACGGCGTGCTCAACATCACCTTCAGGGACTCGCAGGGAGTCGTGATCTTCCTCTTCTTTAGCTGGGTCACCTCTTCCCAGGCCATCCTGACGCTCTACCGTTTACGTGCGGTCGCCTCGCGAAAGGTGGCCGCGCTCATGCTTCTGACGCTGCTGCTGGTCGTCTCGACCTATCTGCTCGCGGCCGAGGCCTTCACCTATTTCCTTTATCCGGCGCCGGGCGAGGTGTCCGCCTATTTCCGGGCCGCCTCCCTGCCGACGGGACTGTTCGACGGGCTGGTTGCGGCGACGGCCCTCTTCGTCATCCTGGGCTGGACCTTTCTTTACGCGAAGAGCCACGGACGATCTCTCCGGATGCCGGAATGGATCGGCGGACTGCAGGTCCGCCTCTATCTCTTCTTCATGAACCGTCTCTATATCGACGCCTTTTTGTTCCGGCTCGGCCGGAGTTTCGGTCGCGCGGCCCGCGGGCTGGATCGGAGCCGGGTCTTCGCGCCGCTATTGGCTCTGACCGCGCTGGCCCTGATTCTGCCCGCGGCCGGCCGGGCGGTGAGTCTGCCGGCGACGACCCTGGCGCTGTTTATCGCGGCGGCCCTCATGCTCCCGCTCTTTCCGATGCACGGGATCTATATCACCGCACTGACCCGGCTGCCGGGATACGGGCCCATGCTCCTCGCCCTTGTGCTGCCGGTCGCGGGGTTCTTTGGATTGGCCGTCCTGCTTCCTGATCTGCCCCCGGAGTTTCTCGGCGGCGTGAGCCGGCTGGCCATGATCAGCGCCCTCTACGGATCGTTCAAGGCGACGGTGCAGAGCGGGCCGAATCGCCTGCCGGCCTATGCCGGTCTTTCCCTGTGCTCCATTCTGTGGTGGTATCTTTCCGTCGTCGGAAGCGCGACGCCTCCGGCGGGCGTCTACGCCGGCTCGGTGGCACTCGTCACCGCCGGCCTCTTCTATGCCTTTCATCGTCTCAAGGCGCGGTACGGAGACCTCGGCCCGAACGGGATCGGGGGGCTGGCCCGGCCGATGCCCCGGTTCGCCGCGCTGCTGGGCCTGCTCGTCATGGCGGCCGTGGGACTGCCGCCCTTCAGCCTGTTTTCCGGCTTTGTGGAGATGCTCCTCAACTCGTCCGTCGCCCCGTCCATCGCAATCATGCCCGGGGCCATGGCGGTCATTCTGCTCACCTGGTTTGGGGCATCCTGGTATCTGTTCCGGATGATGCAGCAACTTTTGTTCGGTCCCCATCGGCCGGACGTCCTTTACGAGGATCTGCGCGCGAGCGAAGTCGTCACCTTCGTGGTCGTGCTGGGGGTTTTGATCGGCCTGGGCTTCGGGCCGAGCGGGGTCTTTGGCGCCGATCTGCTGAAGGCCGGCTATTCTGCAGCCATGGAGTTCAAACCGTGGAACCCGTAAAGATGGACGTGTACAACGATACACAGCGGATGCGGCTCCGCGGCGTGATCCTGATCGCCGGCGAGATCGTCGCTCCGTACTGGCCCATGCGCACCTTCGTCCATCACAATCCGCTGCATGGACTGGAGGATCTCCATTTCGAGGAGGCCGTCCGTCGCGGCCGGCGCCTTCTGGGAGGGAGCGGCTATCTCTCCAACGAACTCTTCCGGGATTATTTCCGCTCGGGCCGGATTCTCCCGAGTCAGATCGACGCCGTCCTGACGCCCCTTGCGCATGACAAGCGGGTCACACTGGGAAATCGCAAGGTGACTCACTTTGAAGTTCTTCGGGCCCGATTGCTTAACGACATCGGCGCCCCGGCGGATGACACCGTTTCGACCCGGATCGATCGCCACCCGGACCGGACGATCATCAACGCCCTCGCGGATCATCTGCGACCTGCGATGAAACCGGCGACCGGCGAATCTTCCGTCGCTCCCGAGCCCATCGGCCGGGGTTCGACACTGGCGGTCTGGTGCGACCGCGCCCTCGGCACGCAGATCACCGAGCGGATCGATCGGGAAATGATCAAATGGTGCGAGGCCTTTCTGGATGAAGACCATGCCGCTTGGCCGATGCCCGGCCGGGAGAAAGGCTTCTACGGCGCCTGGAAATGGCTGGCCGGGCGGGAGTGGTCCCCCTGCGCGATTCCGGACAGCCGACGGAAACTCGCCCGTCTTCCGGACGCGTCGGAAGATGCGCTTCTGGAGTCGCTCGACGCGCTCGGGATTCCGTCGGAGGCCTGGCCGGACTACCTCTCTCATCATCTGACCGCGCTGCCCGGCTGGGCCAGTTTCATCAAGTGGCGCTCGGACCAAGCCGACTACGAATGGCAGCAGGTCTATCCTGCCGATCTCGTGCAATACCTTGCGGTTCGGGTCTGGTACGAACGGGAGCTGGTGGGGCAGGCCTGCCGGGAAGAACTGGGAATCGACGGGAATCTGGATGCGATTTCCGGAGCGGTCGCGCGGAACTTGGGCGCCTCGGAAAAAGCGGGGACGGTTCGTGGACCCTCGCTTCGCCGTACGGATTCCCGCAACCGGTCCTCCGCCTGGCGGCTGAAGATGCTCGCGGACGCGCTGCAGATCCATCCTGCCGTCTTAACGGAAACGCCGCCGGAGGATCTGGCGATGTTGATCGACTGGATCGATGCCTTTCCGGAATCGGACCACGGTCCCGTCTGGCTCAAGGCGTTTGAGGCCGGCTACCAGGAACGGCTCATCAACAGGCTCATGCCCAATGCGGTCGGTCCGAATGCGTCGGCCGATGGCGGTCCCCCGGCCGTCCGGCCGCAGTCCCAGGCGGTCTTCTGCATCGACGTCCGATCCGAATCCTTCCGGCGCCATCTGGAGGCCGTCGGGGATTATCATACCTTCGGCTTCGCCGGCTTCTTCAGCGTCTTTATCCGGTACCGGGCCCACGGCAGCCGACACGAGACGGATCAGTTTCCCGTGATCATGAAAGCCAAGAATACGGTGCGCGAGACCCCCCGAACCTATCAGGGCGCGTTCCTCGCCCGACATAAGTCCAGGGTGCGACTCGTGGAAGCGGGGCATACGCTTTTGCATGATCTGAAGGAGAATGTCGTGACGCCCTATGTCGCGGTGGAATCGCTGGGTTGGTTTTACGGCCTGCCGTTGATCGGCAGGACGGTCTTCATTGCCTGGTATCAAAATTGGATCGACTGGCTCCGGCGCACCTTCGTCCCGACAGTCGCCACCGCCATGACCGTGGACAAGTTGTCGAGAAAGGAGGTCGAGGAGATGCTGGCCGCCGAGCAGCGCGCCGTCATCCGACGGGCCCTGCAGGAGCGGTTCGGAGACCGCGATCTGAATCTCTCCCTCGAGCGTCTGGAGGTTCTGCGCAAACGGACTTTGGATGAACCCGATTCGGAACAGCACCCTCCCAAAGGATCGCTCACCCCCGAGGAGGAGACCGACTTCGTGGAGACGTTGCGCGATCAGTACCGGATCAACCCGGGAGGGGCCTTCGCCCGCATGGAGCGGATCACACGGATCGGCTTCACGCTCGGCGAGCAGGCCTTCACGGTCGAGACCGCCCTCCGGATGATGGGACTGACCCGGAACTTCGCCCGCCTCGTCCTCTTCTGCGGCCACGGAAGCACCTCCGACAACAACCCCTTCGAGGCGGCGCTGGACTGCGGCGCCTGCGGCGGCAACGCGGGCAAGCCGAACGCGCGGGTCCTGGCGGCCATGGCCAACAAACCGGCGGTCCGCGAGGCCCTGGTCCGGAATGGCATCGCCGTCCCCCAGGACACCTACTTCATCTCGGGGCAGCACGATACCACGACCGATACCGTCCAGATCTTCGACCTCGAGGATCTTCCCCACACCCATCTCAACGACCTGCTCCGTTTGAGCCGCGATCTTGAAGAGGCCGGCCGCCGGAACAGCCGGGAGCGCTGCAGCCGTTTCCCGGAGGTGGCTACCGTCCTCTCGCCGTCCAAAGCGGCGCGGGAGGCGCTTCGGCGGAGTGGCGACTGGAGCGAGGTCCGTCCGGAATGGGGTTTGTCGGGGAACGCAGTCTTTATCGTCGGGCGGCGCGAACTGATCCGGGGAGTCGATCTTGAGGGACGGGCTTTTCTCCATTCGTATGATTACCGGGAGGACCCCGCCGGCCGGTTTCTGGAGATCGTGATGACCGGGCCGCAGGTGGTCGGGCAATGGATCAGCATGGAGCATTATTTCTCCACGGTCGATCCCGAGGTGTACGGCAGCGGGAGCAAGATTTACCATAACGTCGTCGGCCGCTTCGGGGTGATGTCGGGTCCCCAGAGCGACCTGCGCACCGGGCTGGCCTGGCAGACCGTGATGAACGGGCCGCGGCCGTTCCACGAGCCGGTGCGCATGCTCACGCTGATTGAGGCTCCCCGTGACCGGATTGCCGGGATCATCCGGCGTCACCGTTTCCTGCAGCATTTGTACGACAACGAATGGGTCCGCCTCGCGGCGCTTGACCCGGAAGAGAAAATCTTCTATGAATATATTCCGAAGCAGGGATGGAGGCCCGTGAACGGCGGGGAGCGTCCCTGAAGACCAACCTGTCTTGATCGAGAGGAGTGCGACGAATGGACGGCCTTACGCTTCATCCGATGAAAGAGATCCGGATCATCCTTCAAGGCGAGCACGTGAAATTCGCGACCGATTTGCTGGACGCCATCAAGGCGACCGGCTACACGATCATCCATAACATTTCGGGCAAGGGCCACCACGGCTTCCACACCGCCCATCCGATGTTCAACGAAATGGACAGCCTGGTGATGCTGATGACGGTCGTGCCGGAAGAGAAGGTCGAGCCGATCCTGGCCGGACTGAAACCGGTCTTCGATCGCTACACCGGCGTCATGTTCGTCTCGGACGTCGCCGTCAGCCGCGCCGCATACTTTTCCGGGCAGGAAGGGAAGAAGATTTAACACGCTGTTAACCCCGTCTTGATAATTTCGTCTCATTCGCCCGGCATAATCACGCCTGTTCGAATTATAATCCTCTCAATCCATCGGTTGACAAGGAGACTCCTCATGTCCAAGAAGAAGATCACGGCGCTTTTGCTGGCCTCGTTCCTGTACGTCCCCGCGGCCCACGCGACCGACCTCATCGCGATCGGGACCGTGAGCGGCGCCTACGAGGATTTCGCAACGCAAACGTCCGCTCCGCTGGAAAACGGGATTCCCGGCAATCGCCTCGGCGGTATTGGCTCGGGCCTTGCCTATGCCGGCGGGACGACCTTCCTCGCCATCCCGGACCGGGGTCCGAATGCAAAATCCTACAACAGCCTGGTCGACGACACCGTGTCCTATATCAACCGTTTTCAGACCTTTAATCTGAGCCTTGCGCCGAGCGATCCGGGTTCGTCCCTCCCGTTCACGCTGACCCCCATGCTCAGCGACACGACGCTGTTGTCGAGCCCCGCGCCGCTGGTCTACGGCAGCGGCGCAGGATTGGGTTATCAGATCGACGGCGTCACGCCTCTCGGCTCCGGTGAGCCGGGGTTAAATGCGGTGAACCATACCCACTATTTCACCGGCCGTTCTGACAATTTTGATCCCACGCAACTCTCGACCAATCCCGACGATGCCCGGCTCGACTCCGAGAGCATTCGCGTTTCCAACGACGGCAAAAGCGTGTTTATCTCCGACGAATACGGTCCCTATGTCTACCAGTTTTACCGGGCGACCGGAAAGCGCATCCGGTCTTTCGCTCTGCCCGACAACCTGGCGGTCAACAACCTGAGTGCCCAGGGCAATGTAGAGATTTCCGGTAATACAGTGGGCCGGGTCGCCAACAAAGGGATGGAAGGCCTGGCGATCACCCCGGACGGCAAGATGCTGGTGGGGATCATGCAAGCGAACCTGGAACAGGATAAGAAAAAGAGCCTGAGGATCGTCACCATCGACATCCGGAGCGGCGCCACGCACGAGTATGCCTACCAACTCACCGACGGTTCGGGCGCGAGCGACATCGTTGCGGTCAACAACCACCAGTTCCTGGTAGACGAACGGGACGGCAACGGGATGGCCGATACTCCACTGCTGACCGATACGGCCTCCGCGGCGAAGGTCAAGAAGTTGTACCTGATTGATCTCAACGGCGCTACGGATGTGACCGGTCTGAGCGGCGACCTGTCGGGTTACGCCGTCAGCAAGAATCCTACGCCGTTCCTGGACATCGTCGCGAAGCTGAACGCCGCTGGCATCGACAGCCGCCTGATTCCTTCCAAGCTCGAAGGCGTGGCGTTCGGACAGGACGTGGTGGTCAACGGCGTGACCAAGCACACCTTGTACGTCGCCAACGACAACGACTTCCTCGCGACTATCGCCGATCCGCTCAAGCTCCCGGGCGACCCCACGCGCGGGATGGTCGACAACCCGAACCAATTCTATGTATTCGCCTTTGACGACACCGACCTGCCAGGTTATGTTTCGCAGTCGGTCGGGAAAGCGCATGGGCGGGGAGACGATGACGGGGACGACCATCGTTGATGGGAGCGGACATTAAAGAAAATGATCGGATCGTTCTGACGGCCGATATTCCAAAGGAAGGGTTGAAGGCTGGCGATGTGGCGACGGTCGTGCGTGTTTTCAAGGGAGCCGGGGCTTTCGAGGTCGAATTTATGACGCTGGATGGCGACACGGTTTGTGTCACCACGGTTCATACATCCCAGGTGCGTCCCGTCAGCAAGCAGGATATCACCCACGCCCGTCAAAGAAAGATCGGTCTCTGAACGCCTCTCACAATTTAAAACGCTCCGATCCTCGGCCATGGCCTTTACGCCTCCGTTTCGGAAAAGATCCGGGTGTTCTTGAGCAGTTCGTTCCCGGTTGGGGGATTCTCTACTCGGGTCGCTGACGCGCCTTGACAGGCTGCGGCGTCTTTGTCAGAATGGCCGCGATGACCGCTCAAATCAAGACCGTCTCTTCCGCGACGGCAACACGGCCTTCCGTGCTTAAATCCTCCATCGAACGGGAAACGAAGCTCGGCGTCGATCCGCGTTTCCGGTTCCCGAAACTTCCCGGCCGGCCGCTCGCACCGCGTCTCCTGACCTCGACCTATTACGACACGCCGGACCGTCGGCTCGCTCAGGTGGGGATTACGCTTCGCCATCGGTTCGAGCGGCGCAGGGGTCTGTGGCAGCTCAAGCTGCCGGCGACGGACGGGCGGCGGGAATTGGAAATCGCCGGCGGACCCGGAAATCCGCCGCTCGTCCTGCGGGATCTATTGGCGGCGAATCTTCGGGGCGGCAAGGTGGTTCCGGTGGCCACGCTGCGCACACGGCGAACGGGCGTTCGCGTGCGCGGCGCTTCGGGGCCCGTGGCCGATGTGGTGGTCGACATCGTCTCGGTGCTGAAGGACGGCCGCGTCGTGCGTCGTTTTCGTGAGCTGGAGATCGAATGGCTTGGAAGGGATAAGACCCTTGAGGCGTATCTGGAAGCGCTGCTCCGGAAGGCCGGCGCGGGCGATCATGACGGACGGTCGAAACTGTTTCAGGCCATGGGCTGGACGGCCGATTCGAACGCCGCGCCCGAGTCGGATGCGCCGGTCGCCGAGCAGCTCCTCTTCATGCTCCGGCGGTGGGTGAAGGCGCTGCTCGCGTACGATCCCGGCACCCGGCTGGGCGGCGAGATCGAAGATCTCCATCAGATGCGTGTTGCGATCCGGCGGCTGCGCGCGCTTCTTCGCGCCGCCGGGCCGCTTTTGAATCCGGAATGGACCGTGCCGCTTCGCGCCGAGCTGGCTTGGGCGGGCGGACTCCTCGGACCGGCGCGCGATCTGGACGTCCAGGCGGCCTATTTCCGGGCGGAGGCCGCGACCTTGAAATCCCGCGACCGGCGGCCGCTGGAACGGTTCATCGAGCAGTTGCGCCGGGAGAGAGAAGTCGCACAGCGGGCCTTGGTCGACGGACTGCGCAGCTCGCGCTATTCGGAATTGATCGCGACCCTCACGCGCGCGACGCGCGCGCTTCCGCTTGTGGCCTCTGACCAGACCCTAAGCCGCATCGCGGCCTGTCAGTTCCGAAAGCTCCGGAAGGCGATGAAACAAATCGGGAGGTCGCCGACCGACGCCGAGCTGCATCGCATCCGAATCCGAACCAAGCGAGCCCGGTATGCCTCCGAACTCGCGCAACCCTCAATGGGAAAACCGGCCGCGCGGTTCGTGGAGCAGGCGCGGAGGTTTCAGGATCTCCTGGGCATCCATCAGGATGCCGTGACGGCCGAGAACCATATCCGTGCGTTTGTGGAACGGACGAAGGGTTTGCGAACGGCCTTCGTGGCCGGGCGGATGGTCGAGCGCCAACGCCAACGGCGCGACTCTGCTCGGGCCGCACTGGCATCGCAATGGGGAAAGCTGAAGCGGAGAGGCAAGAAGACCTGGGACTCGGTTTAACAAGCGGACATCGATCTCATCCGCTTCTCCGGAAAATGATCCGATAGGCCACCAGGATCAGGAGGGAGCCGACGACGGCGGCGATGAATCCGGAGAGCTCGCCGGTGATGGAGATCTTGAGATACTGACCCAGATAGGTCGCCAGGCTCGCCCCCGCGATGCCGATCAGCGGTGTGATAATGATCCCGCTGGGATCGTCGCCCGGCATGATGATCGTGGCCGCGATGCCGGCCAGTATGCCGATGATCACCGTTCCCACGACGCCCATGCCGCCGAGCAGCTGCAGAATCGAGTTCACCTGGTCCATCACGCGCCTCGCTGGGAATTTGCCATGGTCGTCCCTACATAGGTATCCGTATAGCTCAAGGGGTTTGGGAAGTCAAGTGCCGGCTCGAATGTTTCCCGGATTTGAATGAGTCCGGAATTCGGGGAAGAACAAAAAAGGCCTCCCGATCAAAATCGGGAGGCCTTTTCGTTTACGCGTCGCGCGTACTAGATCTTAACGACGTTCGCGGCCTGGGCGCCTTTCGGTCCCTGGGTCACTTCAAACTCCACGGCCTGGCCCTCGTCAAGCGACTTGTAGCCTTCGTCCTGGATCGCCGAGAAATGGACGAAAACATCTCCGCCCGTTTCCTGCTCGATGAATCCATAGCCTTTGCCGGCATTGAACCATTTTACTTTTCCTTTTGCCATCTTGTTAATCCCCCCCTTCTTATTAATTTCACCTTACTTCAGACTGCATGAAAGCGACACAAAAAAACCGCAGGGCCTCGTGTAAAAGACTCTGCGGTTCATGAAACCTTCAAAACCCTCGAAACAAAGCTGGCGTTAATCTAACAGAAGAATACCGGACATGTCAACTAATATATTTTGCCGTCCGGACGATGCCGCGCCGCGCGGCCATTTCACGACCGACCTCGGCCAAGTCGGATTTCTCCAGAACCTTGCCGGCCAGGGGAAAGATATCGGAGTCTTCCACGACGATATGCCGTTCGTACGTCTTCCTCAGTTCATCCAGGAGTTGAGACAGCCGCTCCGCCTCCCGGGTCGAAAGGCGGCCTTCGGTCAGCCATCGTTGACCGAGTGTTTCGACTTCGGCGTGCGCCTTTTCGGCCTTGTCGTGATCGGCTTCCAGTGTATCGAGCGCGGCGAGGGCGGACTGAACCTGTCTGTTCTTGGATGCGCGCATCCGCGGAAACAGAGATTCCTCCTCGTCCCGCGTATGATTCGGGGCGGCTTCTCGAAAATAGCGAAGCGCTTTCTCCAGGGCCTCCCGTTGCTCCGCATTCAACTCACCGCCGCCGGTCTGCACGATCTTGATTAAGAGTGACAGGAAGGACTCGATTCGACGGTGGCAATCGCCGAGCAGTCCCATCGGGTCCGAAAACGAACTCTCCGGCTTTTGACCGATCTTGATCGGCATCTTAATTTACCTCATATGGAAGGATGACTTCAGGATAGCGAAGGCGATAAGTCGGTGTCAACGCTTCCCATCGTGCAGGGGATTTCAAAGTTTTCGTCCGGGGAACGGACGGATCGGCCCGCTCGCGTGGATATTCATTGCATCACAGCGTTTTAATGTCAATGCTGAAACGGTATCGGACATCCCCTTTCAGGACCCGGTCGTAAGCCGAATCGACCTGTTGAATAGGAATCACCTCGACATCGGAAGTGATGTTCCCGGCCGCACAGTAATCCAGCATCTCTTGCGTCTCGCGAATCCCGCCCATCATCGAGCCGGCGAGTTGTCTTCGCTTGGGAATGAGCGAGAAGGCCTGAAGCTCCAACGATTTTGCCGGTGCGCCTACGAGCACCAGAACTCCGTCCCTGCGCAACAGGTTCAGGTACGCGTTGATGTCATGGGAAGCGGATACCGCGTCGAGGATGAAATCGAAACGGTTGGCGTGGGCGGCCAAGGCCTTCGGATCTTTTGTCACGATGAATTCATTCGCACCGAGCCTGCGCGCATCCGGTTCTTTCGATTTAGAGGTGCTGAAGACCGCGACCTCCGCCCCCATCGAGGCGGCCAGTCTGACCCCCATATGTCCCAATCCCCCCAACCCGACCACCCCGACCCGTTGTCCTGCACCGACCTTGAATCGTTTGAGCGGCGAATACATCGTGATCCCGGCGCAGAGAAGGGGGGCGACGTTCGCCGTCGGAAGCTTGGGCGAAACCTTGAGCGCGTAATTCTCATCCACGACGATTTGCGACGAGTAGCCGCCGTAGGTGGGTGTTTTCCCGTCCTTCTCGCGGCTGTTGTAGGTGAAGTTCGGGCCGCGTTGGCAGTACTGCTCCTCTCCTTCCTTGCAGCTCGCGCATGTCCGGCAGGAATCGACGAAGCCGCCGACTCCGGCCAGCTCGCCCGCTTTGAATCGTTTCGCCGCGGACCCGACGCCTGTCACGCGTCCGACGATTTCATGTCCGGGGACCATCGGGAAAATGGAGCCGCCCCACTCATCCCTCGCCTGGTGGATGTCGGAGTGGCAGATGCCGCAATAGAGAATTTCGATCAGCAGATCGTTGGGGCCGGGATCGCGCCGCTCAAAATTGAACGGCGCGAATTTGGATGACGGGCCTTTAACGGCGTAGCCGCGTGTGGGTAACATGATGAACCTCCTTTTTCATAAAGCAGGAATGATTCAGGCTTCGATTTCGATGTTCTCTCCGGAGACCCGGACGTTATACCGGGAAACCCCTTTCGTGGCCGGCGGACCAAGGACTTTGCCGGTCGTGACATCAAAAACCGCTCCGTGCCACGGACAGGTGACCTCGTTTCCCGCGAGCTCACCCTCCGACAGCGGTCCGCCTCGATGGGTGCAGGTGTCGTCGATGGCGTAGTAGGTTCCCTCGACATTAAACAGTGCGATCTTCCTTCCACTTACCTCGACCCTCTTCCCTTGTCCGGGGGCCAGGTCCCCCTTCGTTCCAACCTTTACGAATTGCGCCATGTTTGCCCTCCTTATTAATTAATACAAACGTCTTATTTCCCCGTTACATCGGGCGGGTCCTGTCCTTCGGCAGCCCCATCCGTCCTCACTCAGCGTCCTCCCAGGGGTTGCAGGGGGGACCACACGAAAAACTCCTGGGCCTTTCCGTTGCGGTCGGACGGGGCGCCCCGCCTGCGGCCACCCGCCGCATGTCTCTCTAATTTTGTCGTTTGTATTAATAGCCTTCAAACTCCTCGGACCGCACGCGGGCCGGATCGGCGCCCGCCTCGATCACGGCCTTGGTTCCGCCGGAGACAAGCCCCGGGGGTCCCGCAAGATAAAAGATCGACGTGTCGAGGTCCTTGATATGGTCGCGCAGGAAGTCGGCCGTCACGAACCGCCGTTCTCCCTCCCACGGTTGTTGGGAAGTCTCCGCCTCGGTCATCGTCGGAATGTATGTCAAGGCCGGATGCGTCCCGGCCAGTTTCAGAAACTCGTCATGAAATGCGGTGCTTTCAGGATTTCGATTCGAGTAAATCAGTGTGATCCGATGCGGCAGGCGCCGGAGGACGGCGTCGTGCGTCATGCTGCGAAAGGGCGTGATCCCGATGCCGCCGACGATGAAGACCGCCGGCGTGGATGCGTCCGAATGGAGCGTGAACGAGCCGGAAGGACCGATCAGTTCGACCGGCGAGCCGAACGGCGCCTCGGCCAGGCTCCGTTTCAAGGCGCTGCCGGTCATGCGGGTGGCGATCTCGATCCGTCCGGACGCCTGAGGGGGTGATGCGATGGAGAACGTGCGCCGATTTCCCTTCGCATCGGTGTGCGGCGGATCGGGGAGGATGAGGGTGATGAACTGACCCGCCGTGAACTGAAAATCGGCCGGGCGATCGAACGCGAAGGCCATCGTGCCCTTGGCCACCTCGAAGCGTTCAACGAGCCGTGTCGAGAATCTTGGCATG
>Ga0187773_10000169_pt1 | contig 28054 bp, 28 predicted proteins | sample 0216_BV02_MP05_1_FD_133133 | JGI IMG/M metagenome (GOLD analysis project Ga0187773, IMG submission 133133) | Tropical peat soil microbial communities from peatlands in Department of Meta, Colombia - 0216_BV02_MP05_10_MG | ecosystem: Environmental > Terrestrial > Soil > Wetlands > Peat | place...
AGGCCGCGCGGCATGAAAAGCAGCACCAGCAGCACGATCACCGCGAAGACGAGCAGACGCAGTTCGCCGAATGCCCTGAAGCTGCCGAGCCACTCGGTCAGCGGGTAGAGGATGAATACCGCAGCCACGGGGCCGTAGATCGTGGCGACGCCGCCGAAGATGCCCCAGATCACCACCTGGAAGGACAGCGCGACCTCGAGCGACGAGGGACCGGCGACGCGCAGGAAGTGCGCGTACAAGGCACCCGCGACGCCGGCCGCGAAGGCGGACATCGCGAACACCGCGAGCTTGTAGCGCGTCGTGTTGATGCCCGCGGCGCGCACTGCCACCTCGTCGTCGCGGATCGCGTGCAGCACCAGTCCGATCTTCGAGTCGGCGATCTTCCACATGCCGAACACGAGCAGCAGCATCGCGACCGCGATGATGTAGTAGTTCGCCGTGCGCGACAGGGCGAGCGAGCGCACGCCGCCGATGCCGAGCTCGCCGCCCGAGAAGTCCGGAAAGGCGAATAGCACCCCGGTCGCTATGAGCGGAAAGGCGAGCGTGGCGAGCGACAGGTACGAGCCGCGCAGCCGCAGGCACAGAAAGCCGACCGCAAAGCCCGCCAGCGCCGCCGTCGCCGCGCCGGCACAGACCCCCAGCCAGGGCGGCACGCCTAGCCGCAGAGAGACAAGCGCCGAGGTATACGCGCCCGTGCCGAAGAACAGCGCGTGGCCGAAATTGATCTGCCCGGCATAGCCGGCGAGCAGGTCCCAGCTGGCCGCGAACAGCGCGAAGATGCAGGTCATCGCGAGGATGCGCAGCACGTACGGATCGCCGTACACGAGCGGCACGAGCAGCACCAGCAACACCCAGACAAGCGCGAGCACGCGCGACGGGAGCACCAGCACTTCGTTGCGCAGGTTGACCCAGGACCGGCGCGCGGCGAAGAGCAGCGGATTGCTCAACGCTCCTCCTCGAACGCGACCCCGAACAGGCCTTCCGGCCGCGCCAGCAGCACCAGCACCATGATCGACAGCGCCACGGCACCCTTGAGGAATGCGCCTTGCGGCAGCGCGAACACCGTGATCGCCTCGACGTAGCCGATCACCAGCGCGCCGACGAGGCTGCCCTTGAGACTGCCGAGTCCGCCGAGCACCACGATCGCCAGCATGGTGACGAGCGGCGTGAGCCACATGAATGGATCCACCACGAACACCGGGGCGACCACCACGCCCGCAATGGCCGCCAGTGCTACGGAGATCGCGACCGTGGCCATCGCCACGCGGTGCACGTTCATTCCCATCAGATTGGCGACCTCCAGGTCGTTCGCCGTGGCGCGGATCGCGAGTCCGAGGCGCGTGCGGTACAGCAGGTACCAGGTGGCGACCAGCATCGTCGCCGCGACCGCCAGGATCAGCAGGCGCTGGTACGGGATGCTCACGCCCCAAAGTGTCAGGACGCCATCCACTGCCGAGGGGATGCCGAGGAAATTGCCGCCGAAGAAGTACAGCATCAGCTCCTGGAAGATGAGCGCCAGGGCGATGGTCGCGATCAGCACCGCGGATTCATGCTCGCGCACCGGCTCGATCACCAGGCGGTAGCACAGTACCGACAGCGCCGTCACCGCGCCCACCGAAGCGAAGGCTGCGATCGGCCCGGGCACGTGCAGGCGCACCAGCAGCGTGTAGAAGCAGTACGCCGCGAGCATGTAGAACGCGGTGTGCGCGATGTTGACGATGCGCGCCACGCCGAAGATCAGCGAAAAGCCGATCGCCAGCAGCGCGTATACGCCGCCGTTCACCAGGCCGGTGATCAGGATGTCCTGCAGCATCGGCCGGAAGTGCTGCGCCCGCTCAGGGCAGCAGGAAGGGCTGCATCCCCTTGATCTGCTGCGGCCAGAACGGGACCTTCTTGCCGTTCTGCCACTGCACCGCGATGCCCGAGGTCTTGCCCACCGCCCAGATCGGGTCGTGCAGCTTGTCCCAGGTGATCGTGCCCGACGTGCCGACGTAATCCTTGAAGCCTTCCAGCACGGGCACCAGCTTGTCGGCGTTAGTGGTGTTCGCCTGCTCGATCGCGTCCTTGAGCATCATGATCGCGTCGTAGGTCGCCGCGGTGTAGGTCGGCTCCTTGTGGAAGCGCGCCTCGAATTCCTTCACGAACGGAATCATCTTCGGCGTCGCCTCGACCATGCCATAGGTGTCGAGCGTGGAAACGTAGTTGCCCTTGCCCGCAGTTGCCTCCCAGAAGCCGTCCTTTTGCGCCTCGACGTTGATGCCGAAGGCAATCGCCTTCATCTTGCGCTCGCCCATCTGCCGGCCGAGCACGATGCCGACCGGCCCGGACACCGCGGTGAACACGATGTCGGCGCCGCTGCGGTCGATCGCCGAGAGCTCCGCGCTCACGTCCGTGGCCGTCGGCGACGGCTGCCACAGGCCGACAACCTCCATGTTCATCTTCGGCAGGTTGGCCTGCAGGGCACTGACGATGCCCTGCGTCCAGAGCACCTTCTCGGCGAGGATCGCGACCTTCGGCTTGTCCTTCTTCAGGTCCGTGCGGATCTGGCCGGCGATGCTGCCGAGCACCGCGAACAGCGTGCGCGCCAGGTCGGGCGCCTTGGTGGGCGTGACCCGGAACCAGTACTTGTAGCGCTCGTAATTCGCCTCGACGTTCTGGCCGAGCTTGGCGTCGGCCGCGCCGCAGCCGAGGAACAGCTTCTTGTAGTCCATCGCGACTTCCTGCATCGCGAGGACCGCCTCCGAGCGGAAGCCGCCGACGATGAAGTCGGCCTTGTCGCTGGTGATGACGCGCTCCATCGCGTTGGTCGCGTCCGATACCGACTGGATCTCGTTGGAGTCCGCGCGGATCAGCTCGACCTTCAGCTTCTTGCCGCCGACCGAGATGCCGCCCGCCTTGTTGATGTCGTCGCGCGCCAGCTCGGCGCCCATCCAGTGATTCTCGCCCTGCACGTAGGCCATCGGGCCGATGACCGCGATCTTGATCGTCCCCTGCGCCATTGCCGCCGGCGCAACCAGCGCCGCAGCGAGCGCGAAGATCATCCTGCGCAGCATGGAAGCCTCCTTTGGTTTACACTCGGGATTCTTGTAAGGCTCTGATGTTGCCGCAAAAATCCACCACCGTCTAGAATGAGCGCGGCCGAGCCGATGTATTGGGAGGAGTTCGTGGTCGGCGAGACCGCGGAGCTCGGCAGGCACACATTCAGCGCCGACGAGATCGTCGAGTTCGCGCGCAAGTACGATCCCCAGCCCTTCCACATCGACCCGGCGGCGGCTGCGGGCGGCTTCTTTGGCGGGCTGATCGCGAGCGGCTGGCACACCTGTGCCGTGGCGATGCGCGTCCTGTGCGATAGCTACATCAACCGCAGCGTCAGCCTCGGCTCGCCCGGCGTCGACAACATCCGCTGGCTCAGGCCGGTGCGTCCCGGCGACACCCTCACCTATCGGCGCGTGGTACTCGAATCGCGTGCCTCGGGGAGCCGCCCGAGCGCCGGCCTGGTCAGATCGCGCACCGAGGCGCTCAACCAGCACGGCGAGCTGGTGCTGTCGATGGAAGCCTGGGGCATGTTCGGCCGCCGCCCGCGCTGAGTCGATAAGCGCGCGCCACCCGCTCAGTGATAGCCCTCGTAGCCCGCCAGGCTGATCAGCAGTCGGGCAATGCCATAAGCGATCCAGATTCGTACGCGCAGCCACAGGCGCTGGCGCTTCCATTGCTGCGGCGGCAGCGCGCGCGCGCCGCTGCGCTGCGCGTCGGCGAGGCTCGCGCGCAGCTCCTGCGCGAAGCCTGCGTCGTCGACGAACACGTTCGCCTCGCGCGCAAGCATCAGGCTGAAGGGGTCGATGTTGGAGGAACCGACGCTCGCCACGCGGCGATCGAATACCGCCACCTTCGCATGCAGGAAGCTCAGATGGTACTCATGGATCTCAATGCCCGCCTCGAGCAGCGTTCCGTACAGCGCGCGCGACGCATAGTGCAGTAGCGCGTACTCGACGCGTCCCTGCAGCAACAGCACCACCTTTACCCCGCGCCTCGCCGCGTCCGCGAGCGCGCGCCGGAACCGGCGCCCCGGGAAGAAGTAGGCGCAGGCGATCACGATTTCCTCGCGCGCGCCCGCGATCAAGGCTAGGTAGCCGTCCTCGATATCGCGCCGGTGGCGCAGGCTGTCGCGCACCGCCAGCGCCGCGCGCTGCCCGCTGGCGATCGAGGCCGGATTCGGAGGACCGGCGCGGGTGGCGAACCCGCGCAGCCCCGGCCACCGGCGACGGAACGTCGCCCAGGAAACCTGCGCCCATTGGCGCGCCGCGGCCGCGCGCAGCTGCTCGGTGAGCGGCCCTTCGATGCGCACCGCGTAGTCGTAGCGCGGCGGTGTCTGCCCCGGCGTGTCGTAGTCGTCGATTACGTTGATGCCGCCGACGAAGCCGACTCGCCCGTCTATGCTGGCGAGCTTGCGGTGCATGCGCCGCAGGCGTGCGCGGCGCAGCCGCCAGGGACTGCGCTCGGGCCGGAATACGAGCACCTCCGCTCCCGCGCTCCTGAGCGCGGCTCCGAAGCGCGGCGCGAAATCGCGCGCACCGAAACCGTCCAGCAGCAGGCGCACGGCGACGCCGCGCGCTGCGGCGCGCGCGAGCGCGTCAGCCACCAGGCTGCCCGTCTCGTCGTCGGCGAAAATGTAGGTCTCGAGAAACAGCTCGCTGCGCGCCGCGTCGATCGCCTGCACGAGCGCGGGGAAGTACTCGACTCCGTTGCGCAGCAGCGTCAGCCGGTTGCCGCCGACGTACCGCATCGCGCTAGCGCCGCGTCGCGGCCTGCGCGGAGGCGCGCCGCAGATCGGCGCTCAGGGCGAGATGGTCGGAGAGCAGCGACCAGGGCACGCCGCGGTGCGCCTGCGAGGCAACGACGTCGAAGCCTCGCACGTAGATGCGGTCGAGCTTCAGCAGCGGCAGCAAACTCGGAAACGTGCGTGCCGCGCGGCCCGAGCGCGCCGTCGACACCTCCGTCATTCCGAGGCGCGACTCCAGGATCGACGTGGCGCGCTGGCGCCAGTCGTTGAAGTCGCCGGCGATGATGATCGGCATGCCGCGCCCGGCGATTTGTTCCAGCCGCTCCGCGATCGCGTCGAGCTGCTTGCGTCGGCCACGCTCGTGCAGCGAGAGATGGACGCAAACGCAGTGCACGTTCTTGCGCCAGCCCGGAATCGAGACCACGCAATGCAGCAGGCCACGGCGCTCGAAGCGGTGGTCTGAAACGTCCTCGTTGGCGGTCGACAGGATCGGAAAGCGCGACAGGATGGCGTTGCCGTGGTGGCCGTGATCGTAGACCGCATTGCGCCCGTAGGCATGCTGCCAGCCCTCCTCGGCGAGAAACTCGTACTGCGGCGTATGCGGCCAGCTCGCGAAGCGCAAGGCGTGGCGCTCGTTTAGGCCGAGCACCTCCTGCAGGAACAGGAGGTCCGGCGCGAGCGCGCGCAGGCCCTCGCGCAGCTCGTGGATCACCATGCGGCGGTTGAACTGCGACAGGCCCTTGTGGATGTTGAGCGTCGCGACACGCAACTCGTGCATGGCGGGCGCCTCCGCCCGCACGCGGCGCGCGCGCTGTGGGCCCGGCGGCGCTGCCTTGGGGCGTTTCTGCATACGGCGAGGATTTTACGCCGCGCCCGCGCGCGCGCGCTGCGGCAGCATGGCGATCGCTTCGCGGTTGGACCACGAGGCGCATTTGTCGGCAGCTGCCTGCCATGACAGCCAGAGAAAGGCCAGGTGCTCGTGCGGGTCGAGGCGCACCGGCATGCGCCCCGGCACCTGCAGACTGAACACGTGCTCGGTGTTGTGCGTCGTGCCGGGAGGAAAGCGGTGGCGCCATTGCTCCCAGATGCGGAAGGTGTTGATCACGTTCCAGCGCAGCAGGCGCTCCTGAGGCGCTTCGATGCCGGTCTCCTCGCGCACTTCGCGCCGCGCGGCATCCTCGAGCGGCTCGTCGGGACGGTCGAGCGATCCGGTCACCGACTGCCAGAATTCCGGTCGCGCGGCGCGCTGCAGCAGCAGCACTTCGAGCGCCGGCGTGTGGATCACCACCAGTACCGAGACCGGGATCTTCCAGTTCACTGGTGGCGGGCGCGATACAAGTCGGGCAGCGAGAGCGTGTGCGCCGGGTCGACCAGCACTGCGAAGAACGGGCGCCCGCGCTCGCGCCAGTAGGCCGCGCTCGCTTCCAGCACATCGAGCAGCGTGCCGAAGTCGTCGAACCCTTTCACGCGCAGCGCCTCGAAACGCTCGATGAGCAGCACGTGGCGCGCCCCCTGTCGCCAGCTCAGGTCGGTCAGGCAGTCCTCGAGCGCGTCCCAGTTGCCGCCAAACCACTCGGGGAAGGCGAGCGCCTCGGCCAGCCGCGCGAGCAGCGCCGCCTTGTCCGCCACCTCCGGCAGGTCGATGCGCACCACGTCGAAGTCCGCGCCGCGCAGGACGTCGACCACGTCGTCAGCGCGCGGCGCGCGATAGACACCGGAGCGCGATGCATCCTGCAGGCGGGCCAGCAGCTTGCTCATGTCACTCTCTGATGCGCCTGAAGCTGCGGTAGTGGTCGCCGCTGTAGTACAGCTCGCCGTCGCGCCCGGCGACGATGCGCCGCGCGCCGCGGTCGCGTGCGCCCGGCGTGCGGACCGTGTACTCGCGATAGTAGCCGCGCGGCTGCGCGGGCAGCCGCGCCTCGCGGTTGCCGAACACCGCCCCGTCGCGAGCGTAGGGATACGGCCCCCCGCTGTGGATCAGGTCGACCGTGAGCCGCGCCTCCGGCGGCAGCTCGGTAATGCCGATCTCGCCGAGCGGCTGGAACGCCGCCGCGCCCGTCGCCACGACAAGCGCAACGAGTGCCGCCAGCAGCCGCGTCACGCCTTGGGCCGCTCCCGGAGCCGCAAGCCGAGCTCGCGCAGCTGCTTGTCGTCGACCGGGCTCGGCGCCTTGGTGAGCAGGCACTGCGCGCGCTGCGTCTTCGGAAACGCGATCACGTCGCGGATCGACTCGGTGCCTGCCATCATGGCGACCAGGCGGTCCAGGCCGAACGCGATGCCCCCGTGCGGCGGTGCGCCGAATTGGAGGTTCTCGAGCAGGAAGCCGAACTTGGCCTGCGCCTCCTCGCTCGAGATGCCGAGCGCCTGGAACACCTTTGCCTGCACCTCGGCGCGGTGGATGCGCACCGAGCCGCCGCCGATTTCGGAGCCGTTGAGGACCATGTCGTAGCCCTTGGAAAGCGCACGGCCGGGATCGCTCGCGAGCAGGTCCTCGTGGCCATCCTTCGGCGAGGTGAAGGGGTGGTGCATCGCCGCCCAGCGCTTCTCCTCATCGTTCCACTCGAACATCGGGAAATCGACCACCCACAGCGGGCGCCAGCCCGCAGCGGCGTAGCCCTTGTCGTGGCCGAGTCTGACGCGGAGCGCGCCGAGCGCGTCGTTTACCACCTTGGCGCGGTCGGCACCGAAGAAGATGAGGTCGCCGTTCTCGGCGCCGGTGCGCTCGAGGATGCGCTCCAGCACCTCGGGCGGCAGGAACTTGACGATCGGCGACTGCAGCCCGTCGGGCAGCCGCGCGCGATCGTTCACCTTGATGTAGGCGAGGCCTTTCGCGCCGTAAATGGCGACGAAGGCCGTGTAGTCGTCTATCTCCTTGCGCGAGAGGTCCGCCTTCGGGACTCTGAGCGCGGCGACGCGTCCGCCGGGCATGTCGGCGGCGGCGCGGAACACCTTGAACTCGACCGTCTTCATCAAATCGGTCAGCTCGGTGAGCTCGAGCGCGACGCGCAGGTCGGGCTTGTCCGAGCCGTAGCGCGACATCGCCTCCGCATAGGTCATGCGCGGAAACGGCGCTGGAAGCTCGACGCCGAGCACTTCCTTGAACACCGTGCGCACCAGTCCCTCGTTGATGTCCTGGATGGCGCGCTCGTCGAGGAAGGAGGTTTCGATGTCGATCTGCGTGAACTCGGGCTGCCGGTCGGCCCGCAGGTCCTCGTCGCGGAAGCACTTCACGATCTGGTAGTAGCGGTCGAAGCCGGCGACCATCAGGAGTTGCTTGAACAATTGCGGTGACTGCGGCAGCGCGAAGAATTCTCCCGGGTGCACGCGCGAGGGCACCAGGTAATCGCGCGCGCCCTCGGGCGTCGAGCGCGTCAGCATCGGCGTCTCGATGTCGATGAAGCCGTGCGAGTCGAGGTAGCGGCGCACCGTCATCGCCACGCGGTAGCGCAGGCGCAGGTTCCGCTGCATCGGCTCGCGCCGCAGGTCGAGCACGCGATAGGTGAGCCGGGTGTTCTCCGACAGGTTCTCGTCGTCCAGCTGGAAGGGCGGCGTCGCCGACGGGTTGAGTACCTCCACCTCCTGCGCGAGCACCTCGACCTCGCCCGAGCGCAGGTTGGGGTTGACGGTGCCCTGCGGGCGGCGGCGCACCTTGCCGCTCACCTTGAGCACGTACTCGTTGCGCGAGCGGTCGGCGATGCCGAACGCCTCGGCTCGATCCGGATCGAACACGACCTGAGCGAGGCCTTCTCGGTCGCGCAGATCGATGAAAATGACGCCGCCGTGGTCGCGCCGGCGGTGCGCCCAGCCGCAAAGCGTCACGGTCTGGTCGATGAGGTCGGCGTTCAGCTCGCCGCAATAGTGCGTTCGCATTTCCTGGATCCCGCTTCCCTAGCTCAGCTTCCGACAGTCGTCCGTTCAGGCCTCGCAGGCGGCGCCACCACCCCCATGGATATGATGTACTTGAGCGCCTCGTCGACGCTCATCTCGAGCTCGATGACATCGGCGCGCCGCAGCATGACGAAATAGCCTCCGGTCGGGTTCGGCGTGGTCGGCACGTACACGCTAACGAATTCTCCGCGCAAGTAGTTGGCGACGTCGCCCCCGGGAATGCCCGTTTGGAAGGCGATGGTCCACATGCCCTGGTGCGGCCATTGCACCAGCAGCGCCTTGCGAAAGGCCTGCCCGGACGACGAGAACAGCGTGTCCGACACCTGCTTCACGCTCGAGTAGATCGACGAAACGAAGGGGATGCGGTGCAGCAGCTCGTTCCAGATGCGCACCAGGCGCTCGCCGATGAAATTCGCGGCCAGCACCCCGGTGATGAAGACGATGATCAGCGTGAGCGCCACGCCGAAGCCCGGCACGTGCACGCCGAGCCAATGCTCGGGACGCCAGCCCTCCGGGACGAGCTCCATGCTCTGGTCGAGGGTATCGACCACGATCTTGAGCACCCAGATCGTGATGACGAGCGGGATCCAGATCAGCAGCCCCGTGATGAAATACTTTCTCACGGTGGCTAGGACGTGGTCGTCCCGCCGCTCGCGGGCGCGTCCGGTTTTTTCGCCGCAGCCTTGGATTCGCTACCAGCCTCGCTCTTGGCCTCCGCCTTGCTCTCCGGCTTCGCCTCTTTATTCGCCTCGGGCTTGCTGCCGCCGCGGAAATCGGTCGCGTACCAACCGCTGCCCTTCAGCTGGAAGCCTGCCGCGCTCAACTTCTTGCGGAACGAAGGCTTGCCGCACTTAGGGCAAACGGTGAGCGGCGGCTCGGAGACTTTCTGCAGGTACTCTTCCTCGAAGCCGCAATCGGCGCAGCGGTACTCGTAGATCGGCATGGCGGCCCTCGGTCCTAGAAAGGAATGTCGTCTTCCATGTCGTCGAACTTGCCCGCCGGCTTCTTCGCCGCTGTTTTGGCTTCGCCCTTCGGTGCCGCGGGCGCCGCGGGCGCCTCGGCGCGCGGCTCGCCGCGCGGCTCGCCCGAGCCGCCGCGCGCGCCCAGCATCTGCATCGTGTCGCCCATGATCTCGGTGGTATAGCGGTCCTGCCCCTCCTTGTCCTGCCACTTGCGCGTGCGCAGCCGCCCTTCCACGTAGATCTGCGAGCCCTTCTTCAGGTATTCGCCGGCGATCTCCGCGAGCCGCCCACGGAAGACCACCCGGTGCCACTCGGTTTCCTCCTTCTTCTCGCCGCTTGCCTTGTCGGTCCACTGGTACGACGTGGCCACCGATACGTTCGTGATCGCCGCGCCGTCCGGCATATAGCGCGTCTCGGGATCGCGTCCCAGATTGCCGACCAGAATCACCTTGTTCACAGAAGCCATGTGTTCCTCCCCATCGCGAGTCCTCCCGCGGCCACCGGGCCTGCGGGCTCAAGCTCCCCCAGAGCGGGAAACGTCGGACTGCGCCAATCCGTTGACATGCCTGGGCGCAAGCGGACGCATGCCGGCCGCCGCCAGCAGCCAGATCGCCGCCAGTCCGGCGCAGGCGCTGAACACCGCGGCGGGGCCGTGCGCGTGCGCCAGCCACCCGCCGAGGACGCCGCCGGCGAACAGGCCGAGCGTCTGCGTCGTGTTGTACACCGCGATCGCGGTGCCGCGCGCGCGCGCCGGCGCGATGCGCGACACCAGCGAGGGCAGCAGCGCCTCGAGCACGTTGAAGGCGACGAAGAAGGCGAGCATCAGCCCGGCGAGCGGCATGATGCGGTCCGGCGCGGCCGCGAGCCCCAGCTCGACCAGCGCAAGCAGCAGCACCGTAGCGACTAGCACCGTCTTGTGATGACTGCGCCGGTCGGCATAGAACACCGCCGGCGCCATCAGGATGAACGACGCGAGCACGACCGGCAGATAGAACTTCCAGTGCGACTGCAACGGCAACCCCGCTTCCACGAGCATCGGCGGCACCACCACGAACATCGCCATTTGCGACACGTGCAGCGCGAAGATGCCGACGTTCAAACGCATCAGTTCCGGCTGCATCAGCAGCGCCGGGAGGTCGCGCGCGCGTATGGGCGGTTCGGCATGCGTCGGCTGCGGCGCCTTGGGGACGCCCGTGAACAGGAGCCAGATCGCCAGCAGCGAGAGTCCTCCGGTTACGAAGAACACTCCGCTCAATCCGATCCACCGGTAGAGCACCGGGGCGATGACCAGCGAGAGCGCGAACGCCAAGCCGATGGTGCTGCCGATCATCGCCATCGCTTTCGTGCGCTGCTGCTCGCGCGTCAGGTCGGCCGCGAGCGCGACGACTACCGAGGAGATAGCGCCCGCTCCCTGCACGACGCGGCCGGCGATCACGGTATAGATGCTGTGCGCCGCTCCCGCAAGCACGCTGCCGGCCGCGAACAGCAGGAGTCCGACGACGATGACCGGCTTGCGCCCCCAGCGGTCGGAGGCCATGCCGAAGGGGATCTGCATGAATGCCTGGGTCAGACCGTACGCGCCGAGCGCCAGCCCGACCAGGGTCAGATTCTCCCCGCCTGCGAGCTTGTGCGCCTCGACCGAAAGCAGCGGCAGGATGAAGAACAGCCCCAGCATTCTCAGGCCGAAGAGCGACGCGAGCGACGCGCCGGCGCGCCGCTCTGCTGGGCTCATGCGTGAGGAATCCATGGGCGCTCGTCTGCCAGTGCCGGAATGATCGAAGGGTGGAATGACCCGCCGAGAACCCGTTATAGTAGCAGGTTTCCTTTCTCGCTCGCCGCGCAGCGGCAGCATATGGATTCGATCCGCATCCGCGGGGCGCGCACCCACAACCTCAAGAATCTCAACGTCGAGCTGCCGCGCAACCGGCTCGTGGTGATCACCGGCCTGTCAGGCTCGGGCAAGAGCTCGCTCGCGTTCGACACGCTGTACGCCGAGGGGCAGCGGCGCTACGTCGAGTCGCTGTCGGCCTACGCGCGCCAGTTCCTGCAACTGATGGAGAAGCCCGACGTCGACCTGATCGAAGGACTGTCACCGGCGATTTCGATCGAGCAGAAGGCGGCGAGCCACAATCCGCGCTCGACGGTCGGCACGGTGACCGAGATCCACGACTACCTGCGCCTGCTGTACGCGCGCGTCGGCACCCCTTACTGCCCCGAGCACGCGCTGCCGCTCGAAGCGCAGTCGGTTGCGCAGATGGTCGATCATGTGCTCGCACTGCCCGAGGACACGAAGCTCATGGTGCTCGCGCCGGTGGTCGCGGGCAGGAAGGGCGAGCAGGGCGAGCTGCTCGACGAGCTGCGCGCGCAGGGCTTCACGCGCGTGCGCATCGACGGCAGGGTGTTCGATCTCGATTCGGCGCCCCGTCTCGCCAAGAACGTCAAGCATTCGGTCGACGTGGTGATCGATCGTCTCAGGCTGCGGCCCGAGGTGAAGCAGCGCCTCGCCGAGTCGTTCGAGACGGCGCTGCGCCACGCCGAGGGGCGCGCGGTGGCGGTCGAGACCGAAAGCGGCAAGGAGCACCTGTTCTCGTCGCGCTTCGCCTGCCCGACGTGCAGCTACGCCCTCGCCGAGCTCGAGCCGCGATTGTTTTCGTTCAACAATCCGATGGGTGCCTGCCCGAGCTGCGACGGTCTCGGCACGGTCGAATACTTCGATCCAAAGCGTGTCGTTGCCCATCCCAACCTGAGCCTCGCCGGCGGAGCGATCAAGGGCTGGGACCGGCGCAACCACTTCTACTACTCCATGCTGCAGTCGCTCGCGCAGCACTACCACTTCGACATCGAGCAGCCTTGGGAGGCGCTCGAGGACCGGGTGCAGCAGCTGCTGCTGTACGGCTCCGGCAAGGAGAAGATCGCCTTCCGCTATCCGGGCGAGCGCGGCCGCACGAACGTCAAGGAGCACGCCTTCGAGGGAATCATCCCCAACCTCGCGCGGCGCCACCGTGAGACGGACTCGGCGGTCGTGCGCGAGGAGCTCGCCAAGTACCTGAACCGCAAGGCCTGCCCGGAATGCGGCGGCACGCGTCTGCGGCGCGAAGCACGCCACGTCCTGCTCGACGGGCGACCGATCTACGAGGTATCGCACCTGCCGCTCAGAGAAACGCTCGTACTGTTCCAGAGGCTCAAGCTACCTGGGGCGCGTGGACCAGTGGGCGAGCGCATCGTGCGCGAGATCGCCAACCGACTGGAGTTCCTGGTGAACGTGGGCCTGGACTATCTGTCGCTCGACCGATCCGCCGACACGCTGTCGGGCGGCGAGGCGCAACGCATCCGCCTCGCAAGCCAGATCGGCTCGGGGCTCACGGGCGTCATGTACGTGCTGGACGAGCCCTCGATCGGGCTGCATCAGCGCGACAATGCGCGCCTGATCGATACGCTCAAGCGCCTGCGCGACCTGGGCAACTCGGTGATCGTCGTCGAGCACGATGAGGAAGCGATCCGCGCCTCGGACTACGTGCTCGACATGGGGCCGGGCGCAGGCGAGGCGGGGGGCCAGGTGATCGCCGCCGGCACGCCGGCCGAGATCCTCGCCGACGAGCGCTCGCTGACCGGTCGCTATCTCGCCGGCGCGCTCAAGATCGAGGTGCCGCGCCAGCGCAACCGCCCGGGGCGCAGGCGACTCGCGCTGCGCGGCGCGCGCGGCAACAACCTGAAGAACATCGACCTCGATCTGCCGCTCGGACTGCTCGTGTGCGTGACCGGCGTGTCGGGCTCGGGCAAATCGACCCTCATAAACGACACCCTGTACGCGACGCTCGCGCGGCAGCTCTACGGCAGCGCCCTGGAGCCTGCGCCCTACGAGTCGCTCTCCGGCATCGAGCAGCTCGACAAGGTGATCAGCGTCGACCAGAGCCCGATCGGCCGCACGCCGCGCTCCAATCCCGCCACCTACACGGGGCTCTTCACCCCGATCCGCGAGTTGTTCGCCGGGGTTCCCGAAGCGCGCGCGCGCGGCTACGACCCGGGGCGCTTCTCCTTCAACATCAAGGGCGGGCGCTGCGAAGCCTGCCAGGGCGACGGGCTGATCAAGGTGGAGATGCACTTCCTGCCCGACATCTACGTGCCCTGCGATGTCTGCCACGGCCGGCGCTACAACCGCGAGACGCTCGAGATCCGCTACAAGGGACGCAGCATCCACGACGTGCTCGAGATGACCGTGAGCGAGGCGAGCGCGCTGTTCTCCGCCGTGCCGGTGATCGCGCGCAAGCTGCAGACCCTGAGCGACGTCGGGCTCGGCTACCTGCGCCTCGGGCAGTCCGCGACCACGCTCTCGGGCGGCGAAGCGCAGCGCGTCAAGCTCTCGCTCGAGCTGTCCAAGCGCGAAACCGGACGCACGCTGTACATCCTCGATGAGCCCACCACCGGGCTGCACTTCCACGATATCAAGCTGCTGCTCGACGTGCTGCGGCGGCTGCGCGACGCCGGCAACAGCGTGGTGGTGATCGAGCACAACCTGGACGTGCTCAAGACCGCCGACTGGATCGTCGACCTCGGCCCCGAGGGTGGCGATGGAGGCGGGCGCATCGTCGCGCAGGGCAGCCCGGAGCAGATCGCCGCCAACAAGGCGAGCTACACCGGGCAATACCTCAAACACGTCCTCGCCGAGCCAGGGCGGCGCGCCGCGGCCTAGGGAGCCCGCGCCCGCTACGCCGGCGCGAGGTGCGGTGCACCCTCGCCGGCGCCCTGCCAGGCCAGCCGCCGCTCGTGGAAGCCCGCGAGGCTCGCGCGGTGGCCGATCGACACCAGCGTCGTCTTCGGCAGCCGCTCGCCCAGCAGGCGGTAGAGCGCCGCCTGATCGTCGTCGGGCAGCGCCGAGGTCGCCTCGTCCAGAAACAGCCAGTCCGGGTGCGTGAGCAGCGCGCGCGCAAAGGCGAGCCGTTGCTGCTCGCCGCCGGAGAGCACCTGCGCCCAGTTCTCGCGCCGGTCGAGCTCGCCAGCGAATTGCCTGAGCCCGACCGCGGCGAGCGCCTCGCGCACCTCCCCGTCGCCGATCACCTTGTGGTCGCCCGGGTAGCACACCGCGTGCTTGAGCGTGCCCATCGGCAGATAGGGCTTCTGCGGCAGGAACAGCAGCCGGCTGCCGTTCGGCAGCGAGACCCTTCCCTTCCAGTACGGCCAGATGCCGGCGAGCGCGCGAAACAGCGTCGACTTGCCTGCGCCCGAAGGGCCGGTGACCAGCACGTGCTCGCCGCGCTTGAGCTCCAGCGTGCTCGGCGCGAGCAACAGCTGGCCCTGCGGCAGCGCGAGCGCAAGGCCTTCCAGCGCGAGCGTCGACGTGGCGCCTTCGACGCGCTCGCCGTCGATCCGCTCGGCTTCCGCACGCACGTGCGCCAGCGATGCGGTGAAGCCGGTGAGCCGGTCGACGGTCGCCTTCCACGCCGCGAACTGCGTGTACGCGTCGATGAACCAGGACAGGGCGCCCTGCACCTGCCCGAACGCGGAGGCGATCTGCATCAGCCCACCGAGCTTGATCGCGCCCGAGAAGAAGCGGGGTGCGGCGACGACGAACGGGAACACGACCGCGAGCTGCGCGTACGAGATGGTGAAAAAGCCGAGCTGCTTGCGCTTGCGCATGATGCCCCACCAGTTCGCGATCACGTTGCCGAAGCGGGCGCGGAAATTTTCGACCTCCTCACCTTCGCCGCGGTACAGCGCCACGCCCTCGCTGTTCTCGCGCAGGCGCACCAGTGAGAAGCGGTAGTCGGCTTCGAAGCGCTGCTGCTCGAAGTTTAGGCGTATGAGCGGCCGGCCGATTACGTGCGTGAGCCACGAGCCGACGATGGCATAGACGAGCGCGAACCACACCATGTATCCCGGAATCGATATCTGCATGTCCACGAAAGCGAAACTGAGCACGCCCGAAAGCGCCCACAGGATTGTGACGAAGGAAATCAGCGTGACCACCGAGGACAGCAGCCCCAGGCCGAGCGACAGCGTGCTGTCGACGAAGATGCGCAGGTCCTCGGCGATACGCTGATCCGGGTTGTCGGTGCCGCGGTCGAGCAGCTGCATCCGGTAGTACGCGCGGTCCTTGAGCCAGTCGGCGAGGAAGCGCTCGTTCAGCCAATTGCGCCACTCGATCTGCAACATCTGCTGCAGATAGACCTGGTAGACCATGATGATGATGTAGGCAAAAGCGAGCAGCGTGAACTTGAGCAGCTGGCGGTAGAACTCGCTCTGGTTCTTCGTTTCGAAGGTGTTGTAGAAATCGTTATACCAATGGTTGAACTGGACGTTCAGCCACACGAGCACCAGCGCCATCGCCACCACGGCGACGAGCAGCACGACCCCGGTGCGCCGCTCCTTCGACACCCAGTAGGGCTTGGCCAGCGCCCAGAATGCGGACATGAATTGCTTGCTGCTCATGGAGTTCCTTTCGCTTTCGAAGATTCGGACTCAAGGAGGGCGGGGAGTTTACAGAACGCACGCGAAGGGATCACAATGACTCGCATGTCTTCCGGCAGGGTCTATCGCTTCGGCACCCCGCCGGAGCGCGAGGCAAACCGCCTGTTCGTGTTCCTGCACGGCTGCGGCGCCACGGCGCAGTCGATGATCCCGATCGCGTTCAAGTTCCAGGCGCGCTTTCCGAGCGCGGCGCTGGTGGTGCCGAGCGGCTTTGCCCCCGGCGCGCGCGGCGGCGAGGCGCAGGACTGGTTTCCCACCCGCGGTCTGAACGCCGACAACCGCGCCGCGCGCGTCGAGGCGGTGCTGCCCGACGTCGAGGACCTGGTGCGACGCGAGCAGACCAATTTCGGCGTGCCCGCGCATCGCACCGTGCTGATCGGCTTCTCGCAGGGCGGCACGGTGGCCCTCGAAGCGGTCAAGAAGCTGCGCGGCCTGGCGGGCGCGGTCGTGGCCTTCTCGGCGCAGTTCGCGCGCCTGCCGCAGCCCGGCACGCGCATCGACGCGCGCATCCACCTGGTGCACGGCGAGTTCGACTCGGTCGTGTCGCGCGTGCACGCCGAGCGCGCGGCGCGCGTGCTCGCCGGTTTGCACGTCCCGGTGACGCTCGACATCGTCGAGGACCTCGGCCACGCCCTCACCCACCGCGCCATCAGCCTCGGCTCGCTGCGCCTGCTGCAGGGCATCTTCGAGCGGCGGCACGCGACGCTTCACTGACTCAGTCCTGCAGCTCGGGCAGATCTCTGTAGAGCTCCAGCGCCTCGGGGTTCGCCAGGGCATCGGTATTGGCCACCGGCATGCCGTGCACCACCGCGCGCACCGCGATCTCGACCACCTTGTTGTTCTTGGTGCGCGGAATGTCGGCCACTTGCACGATTTTCGCCGGGACGTGGCGCGGTGTCGCGTTGTCGCGGATCGCCTTGCGGATGCGCTCCTGCAGCTCCGCATCGAGCACGAATCCCTCGCGCAGCTTGACGAACAGCACTACGCGCGTGTCCGACGGCTTGTCGGGCGGCCACAGCTGGCCGATCGCGACCGACTCCTCGACCTCGTCGATCCTCTCGACCTGCCGGTAGAGTTCGGCGGTGCCGATGCGCACGCCGCCCGGGTTGAGCGTCGCGTCCGAGCGCCCGTACACGATCATCGTGCCGCGCTCGGTCAGCTCGACCCAGTCGCCGTGGCACCAGACGTTCGGGTACCTGGCGAAATACGCGGCGTGGTACTTCTCGTGGTGCCGGTCGTTCCAGAAGCCGAGCGGCATCGAGGGGAACGGCCGGGTGCACACCAGCTCACCCTTTTTTCCGACCACGGAATTACCTTCCTCATCGAACACCTCGACCGCGAGGCCGAGCGAGCGGCACTGCAGCTCGCCGCGGTACACGGGAAGGACCGGGTTCGCGTCGGCGAACGCCGCCATGATGTCGGTGCCGCCGGAGATCGAGGACAGGCAGACGTCCTGCTTGACGTGCTCGTAGACATAGTCGTAGCTCTCCGGCACGAGCGGCGAACCGGTCGAGACGATCATGCGCAGCGCCGCGAGTCCGTGAGTCTCGCGCGGCCGCAAGCCGCGCTTGGCGATGGCGTCGATGAACTTCGCCGAAGTGCCGAAGTGGGTAAAGCGCTCCTCGGCCGCGTAGTCGAACAGGATGCGCGCACCGCGCGCGAACGGCGAGCCGTCGTACAGCATCAGGCTCGCCTCGGCCGACAGCCCGGCAAACAGCAGGTTCCACATCACCCAGTTGCAGGTGGTGTAGTAGAAGAAGCGGTCCCCGGCGCGGACGTCGAACTGCAGCTTGTACATCTTGAGGCCCGAAAGGAGCGAGCCGCCTGCGCCATGCACGATGCATTTCGGCTTGCCCGTCGTGCCGGAGGTGAACAGGATGTACAGCGGGTGATCGAACGGCATCTGCGCGTACTCGATGTCGCCCGGCGTGAAGCGGCGCAGCCATTCGTCCATCGTCACGGCATTCGGAATCTCGGACACGTCGGGGCGTTGCTCCAGATGCGGCGCCACCACCACCTTGCGCAGGCTGGGCAGCTGTGCCGCGATCTCGCGTACCCGGCCGAGCGAATCGTGCCGCTGGCCGTTGTACACGTAACCGTCGGCGCAGAAGAGCAGCTTCGGTTCGATCTGGCCGAAGCGCTCGAGCACCCCGTCCGTGCCGAAGTCGGGCGAGCAGGAGGACCAGACGATGCCCTGCGAGATGGCCGCCAGAGCGAACACCACGGTCTCCGGCATGTTCGGGATGAACGCGGCGACGCGGTCGCCGGGGCGCAGCCCGAGGCTCTTGAGCGCCTGCGCCGCGCGCGACACGTCACTGTAGAGGTCCGCGTAGGACACGCGGCGGCGGAATCCCGTCTCGTCCCAGAACACGAGCGCATCGCCGCGGTCGCCGCGCCTGAGCAGGTTCTCGGCGAAGTTCAGCCGCGCCTCGGGAAACCATTTGGCGCCCGGCATCTTGTTGCCGTCCGCCAGCACCGTCGAGCCCTTGCGCGACGCGATCACGCCGCACCAGTCCCACACCGAGCTCCAGAATTCCTCGGGATTTTCGACCGTCCAGCGGTAGAAATCGGGATAGCTATTGAGATCGAGCCTGAGACGGCGAACGATCCAGCGCGCGAACTCCGTTATCTGCGCCCGCTCGATCGCCTCCTGCGACGGCTCCCAGAGCATTTGCGCCTCGGACACCGGTCCTCCTCGCGGCGACGTTTCAACTGGCGGCGCACATTATAAAGGCAGCAATGCTTGACACCCCTTTAAGGCATGCCGAGAATGGCCCGGCAAAAAGGGCGCGCTTCCGCCGCGCTCGCGTTCACACGGGAGACCCAGATGACCAGCCTGAAACGCACGACCCTCGTCCTCGCGTTGCTTGCCGGCGCAGCGCTCGCCGCGCCCGCCTCGGCGCTCGAGGGAACACTGAAGAAGATCAAGGAAAGCGGCACGATCACCATCGGCCATCGCGACAGCTCGATTCCCTTCTCTTACTACGACGACAATCAGCGTCCCGTCGGCTATGCGATGGACATCTGCCACAAGATCGTCGACGCGGTGAAAGCCGACCTGAAGATGCCGAACCTCCATGTCAAGCTGTTGCCCGTGACCTCCGCCACGCGCATCCCGCTGATGGCGAACGGCACGATCGACCTCGAGTGCGGCTCGACCACCAACAACGCCGAGCGCAAGAAGCAGGTCGATTTCGGCATGACGTACTACGTGGTCAAGTACCGCTACGTGTCGAAGAAGTCGTCGCACATGGACAAGATCGACGACCTGAAGGGCAAGACGGTGGTATCGACTGCGGGAACCACCGACATGCAGGCGCTGAACAAGCTCAACACGGCGTCTAATTTCGGCATGAACATCCTGTCCGCCAAGGACCATGCCGAGGCGTTCCTGATGGTGGAGACCGGCCGCGCCAGCGCGTTCCTGATGGACGACATCCTGCTGTCGGGCCTGGTGGCGAACTCGAAGAACCCGTCCGAGTTCTCGATCTCGTCGGAGAGCCTGGGGCTCGAGCCCTACAGCCTGATGCTGCGCAGGGACGATCCCGAGTTCAAGAAGCTGGTCGACGCCACGATGTCCAAGCTGTACACCAGCGGCGAGATCATGAAGATCTACGACAAATGGTTCATGAAACCGATTCCGCCCAAGGGCATCAACCTCGACATCCCGGTGGGCGACGCGCTGAAGCGCGTGTTCGCGCATCCGACCGACTCGCCTGATCCGAGCGTCTACCAGTAACGATCCGGCTGACGTCACAGCGCAACGGGGGCATTAGCCCCCGTTGCATTTTCGACTCCGCGGACGGCCGTGCACTACCACTGGAATTGGCGCATCTTCTGGGAACAGTCGCCGGACGGCGCCGGCACGTACCTGCACACGCTGTTCGTCGGGCTTGGCTGGACGCTCGCGCTCGCCTTGCTCGCCTGGGCGCTCGCGCTCGCGCTCGGGGTCATGGTCGGGGTGCTGCGCACCACGCCGCTGAAGTGGCTCGAGCGTGCGGGCTATGCCTACGTCGAGCTGTTCCGCAACATTCCGCTGCTGGTGCAGATGTTCCTGTGGTACTTCGTGATGCCCGAGCTGGTGCCGAAGGGGCTCGGCGACTGGATCAAGCAGATGCCGCCGCCCTGGGGATCTTTCGTGCCGGCCGTGCTGTGCCTGGGCACGTTCACCTCGGCGCGCGTCGCGGAGCAAGTTCGCGCGGGCATCAATTCGCTGCCGCGCGGCCAGCGCATGGCGGGCACCGCGCTCGGCCTGACGCTGCCGCAGACCTACCGCTACGTGCTCCTGCCGATGGCGTTTCGCATCATCGTGCCGCCGCTCGGATCGGAGTTCCTCAACATCATCAAAAACTCGGCGGTCGCCTTGACGATCAACGTCGTCGAATTGACCGCGCGCGCGCGTGCGATGCAGGAGTACAGCTTCCAGGTCTTCGAGGCCTTCACCGCGGCGACGGTGATCTATCTGCTCGTCAACCTGGTGGTCGTGCTGCTGATGCGCTACCTGGAGCGCAAGGTCGCGGTCCCCGGATACATGGGGCAAGGTGGCGCGGCCGCATCGGGACACTGAGCAGACATGTTCGGCAGCTTCGACTTCGACGTCATCGAGCGCTCCTGGCGCTATCTGTTCTTCGATGGCATGGCGTTTACGCTGCGCCTCACGCTGTTCGCCATGGTCGGCGGCATCGTGTTCGGCACGCTGCTAGCGATGATGCGTCTCTCCAGCGTCAAGCCGCTCGCCTGGATCGCGGGCGTGTACGTCAACACGCTGCGCTCGATCCCGCTCGTTCTCGTGATCTTCTGGTTCTACTTCCTGGTGCCGTACATCGGCGCCTGGGTGCTGCGTTCCGACACCCCCATCCGCGTCGGCGCCTTTGCCTCGTCCCTGCTCACATTCGTCATGTTCGAGGCCTGCTACTACTGCGAGATCATGCGCGCCGGCATCCAGTCGATTCCGCGCGGCCAGGTGTGGGCGGGCTATGCGCTCGGCCTGAACTACTGGCAGTCGATGGGGCACGTGGTATTGCCGCAGGCGTTTCGCAACATGCTGCCCGTGCTGCTCACGCAAACGATCGTCCTGTTCCAGGACGTATCGCTCGTCTACGTGCTGTCGATCACCGATTTCGTCGGCGCAGCGAGCAAGGTAGCCGAACGCGACGGACGGCTGGTCGAGATGTACAGCTTCGTCGCCGTGGTCTATTTCGTCGCCTGCCTTCTCCTGTCCCAGTCGGTGCGAAGGCTTCAGGCGCGCATTGCCATCGTGCGTTGACCTCCGGGAAGTCTCTCCATGATCAAGATCAGCGGCATCAGCAAGTGGTATTCGAGCTTCCAGGTGCTCACCGACTGCTCGACCGAGGTCGCGAAGGGCGAGGTGGTCGTGGTCTGCGGCCCGTCGGGCAGCGGCAAGTCGACGCTCATCAAGTGCGTAAACGGCCTGGAGCCTTTCCAGCAGGGGACAATCACCGTCGACGGCGTCTCGGTAGGCGACCCGAAGACCGACCTGCCCAAGCTGCGCGCGCGCATCGGCATGGTGTTTCAGAATTTCGAGCTGTTTCCGCACATGACGGTGACGCAGAATCTGACGCTCGCGCAGACCAAGGTGCTCGGCCGCGGCCGCGAGGAAGCGCTCGCCAAGGGCATGGCGCTGCTCGAACGGGTCGGTCTCAAGGCGCACGCTGCAAAGTTTCCGGGCAATCTCTCGGGCGGCCAGCAACAGCGCGTCGCGATCGCGCGCGCGCTGTGCATGGATCCGATCGCGATGCTGTTCGACGAGCCGACCTCGGCGCTCGACCCGGAGATGATCAATGAAGTGCTCGACGTCATGGTCCAGCTCGCGCAGGAAGGCATGACGATGATGGTGGTTACGCACGAGATGGGCTTCGCGCGTCGTGTCGCCGACCGCGTGATCTTCATGGACGCGGGAAAGATCGTCGAGGACACGAGCAAGAGCGAGTTTTTCGGGACACCGCGCTCCGAGCGCGCGCAGCTGTTCCTGTCGAAGATCCTCGGGCACTGAATCCCTATCGAAGGAGGCAAGGACATGACCACGGTGGCATTCATCGGCTTGGGCGCGATGGGATCGCGCATGGCGGCGAACCTGCAGCAAGCGGGTTTCAAGCTGCGCGTCTTCAACCGCGACCGCGCCAAGACCCGCGCGCTGGCGGACATGGGCGCGGAAGTGGTCGACTCGCCCGCCGCAGCGATCAGGGGTGCGGAATTTGCCGTGTCGATCGTCTCCGACGACAACGCCACGCGCGAAGTGATGCTGGGCGCCAACGGCGCGGTCGGTGCGGCGCCCAAGGGGTGCATCATTATCGACTCGAGCACCAACACGCCGGGCATGGCCCGCGAGGTGGCGCGCGAGGCCACCGGCCGCGGCTGCGTGTACCTCGACGCGCCGGTCTCGGGCAGCATCAAGCAGGCCCAGGGGCGCGAGCTGGTCTTCATGGTGGGCGGCTCGCGCGACGCCTTCGAAAAAGCGCAGCCGCTGTTTGCGGCCATGGGTCGCATGGCGCGTCACGCCGGCGACTCGGGCGCGGGCGCCACCGTGAAGCTGATCAACAACATGCTGTCCGGCACCATGACCGCAGCGCTGGCCGAAGCCGCGCAGATTGCCGAAGCGGCGGGCGTGGGCCGCGAGGCCGTGCTCGAGATCCTGGGCGAGGGCGCGGCGGGCTCGCGCCTGCTGAAGGCCAAGCTGCCGATGATGTTCCAGCGCGACTTCAAGCCGCAATTCCAGCTGCAATTGATGGAAAAGGACCTGCGCTACTTCCTCGGCATGGCGCAGGAGCTCGACCGGCCCACGCCGCTCGCGGCGCTGGTGCGCAGCCAGTTCCAGGCGGCGCGCCGCGGTGCGCTCGGCGGCCTGGACGCCTGCGCGGTGTTTCTGCAGGTTGCGGGCGAAAAGCCGTCGGCCTAGCGGCGCTCGACTCGCTTGAGCGTCGCCTCGGAAATGCGGTAATCCGGGAACCGGCGCCGGAATTCCGCCAGCAGCCGGTCGGCCTCATCATCCTGCCCGGCGTGCCGCAGCGCTGCGATGCGCTCCAGCCATCGTTCAGGCGACTCCGCCGCGGCGAGCTGCTTGGCGCGCTCTTCGGCGGCCGCGGGCGCGGCACGCTCGAAGCGTTCGCGGTCGGCGGCTTCGCGCGACAACCGCCCCGCCGTCGGCGTGTTCATCGAATCTTCGACCCTGCGTTCCGGAGCAGGCGCGGGAGGCGCCGTCTGTACCGCTGCGGGAGCGCCCGCAGCGGGAGCGGCCGATTGCTCCGCCGGTGCGGTTTTGGGTTCGATTTTCAGCTCCCTTCGGAATTCGATCTGATTGTCCGGCTGCGCGCGCTCGTGCTGCACCTCCAGCGTCACCGTAACCGAGAGAACGACCACTGCGGCGATCGACAGCGGAAGCGCCCAGCGGCGCACGCCGGGCCGTTCCCGCGCCGCGGCGAGGATCTTCGCGTCGAACTCCTGCGACGGCTCCTCGCGCCCGAGCTCGCGGTAGCGTTCGCTCAGCTCACGGTCTTCGTGCTCAGCCATCCAGGGCTCCGCGCAGTTTCGCCAGCGCATAGCGCAGCCGGCTCTTGACCGCCTCCTCGTTCGCGGCCGTGGCAGCGGCGATCTCGGCGATCGACAGTCCGCCCTCTTCGCGCATCAGGAACACCTCGCGCTGCGGCGGAGGCAGTGCCTCGAGCGCGCCTGCCAGGCGCGTAAGCTGCTCTTTCGTCTCGGCCTGGCGCTGCGGCTCGCGCGCGCCATCTGCCGCAGGCTCCCAATCTGCGGGGTCATCGGGGTCGTCCCGCTCGAGCGGCACCACCGCCAGGCCGCGCTTGCGCCAATGGTCGACCATGCGGTGATGTGCGATGGTGTACAGCCAGGTGGCAAAGCGCGCCTGCGGCGCGTAGCGGGCCCGCGCCTCGATCACACGCATCCATATCTCCTGGAACAGCTCCTCCGCGATGCCGCGCTCCTTGATGCCGCGGAGCAGAAAGCGGTACAGCCCGCCCTTGTGCCGCGCGTACAGCTTTTCGAAGGCCGCCGTGTCGCCCGCCGCGTAGGCGAGCATCAGCTGTTCATCCGTGGCCCCCATGCCAGGGTAGTGTAAACCCCGGCGAGTCGCGCCGCCCCTGCTTGATTGAAACGAACCATGGAGCAAAAGGGGTCAAGCGTCATAACGCCCACGCAAGTCGCGTAAAATGCGCGCCTCGCTTTTCGATCCCTGGCAATGATGAAGAACGGCAAGCATTTCCCGGTCCCCGTGCGCAGCGAGCTGCGCGCCAACGGCGGTACGCGCCGCCTCTACTCGTGCAGCAAATGCCCGGCCTACTGCTGCAGCTATGCGCTGATCGAGATCACCAAGCGTGACGTGGCGCGGCTCGCGCGCCATTTCGGCATCACCGATTCGGTCGCCGAAGCGCGCTTCACGAAGTACGACTCTGGGGAGAAGGCGATGGTGCTACGCCATCGCAAGGACGACGTGTTCGAAACCGTATGCATGTTTCTCGATCGCAAGACGCGCCGTTGCGGCGTGTACGAAGCGCGCCCTGGCGTGTGTCGCGACTATCCTGACAGCGCGCGCTGCGGCTACTACGAATTCCTGAAATTCGAGCGCGAGCAGCAGGACGATCCGGAATACGTCGCCACCACCTAGCCGGTCGCCTGCCTGCGGCGCTCGAGCGCCTGAGCGCGGACCTTGGACAGCGTCGTGCCGGTGGTGATGGCATCGGGGTCGATGCGCAGCTCGATCACCGCCGGCTTGCCCGAGGCGCGCGCTCGCTCGAAGGCGGGAGCGAATTGCGCGGTTTCCTCGACCGTCTCGCCGTGTCCGCCGAAGGCGCGCGCGTAGGCGGCGAAATCCGGGTTTTTCAGCTCGCTGCCGCTCACCCGCCCGGGGTACTCGCGTTCCTGGTGCATGCGGATGGTGCCGTACATGCCGTTGTTGACGACCAGCGCGATCACCGGCGCGCCGTACTGCGCCGCGGTCGCCAGCTCCTGGCCGTTCATGAGGAAGTCGCCGTCGCCGCACACCGCGACCACGGTGCGCTCGGGCGCCGCGAGCTTGGCGGCCACCGCCGCAGGCAGCCCGTAGCCCATCGAGCCGTTCGTCGGGCCAAGCTGCGTGCGAAAGCCCTTGTAGCGGAAGTAGCGGTGCACCCAGCCCGAGAAGTTGCCCGCGCCGCCTGCGACGATCGCGTCCTCCGGCAGCGCTGCGTCCAGCCACTTCACCACGTCCGCATACTGCAGCCCGCCCGGGATCGGCTGCGGCCGGCTCCAGGCCTCGTAGTCCGCGCGCGCGCCCTGCGTCCAGGCGCGCCAGCGTGCACCGTCCAGCTTCACGCCCGCGAGGGCGTCGACGAACCGGGCGTGACCCGAGTTGATGGGTAGCGCGGCCCGATACACGCGCCCGAGCTCCGCGGCGTCGGCATGCACGTGCACCAGCATCTGCCTGGGTACCGGTACCTCGACGAGCGTGTAGCCGCTGGTGGTCATCTCGCCCAGGCGCGCGCCGACGACCAGCAGCACGTCGGCCTCGCGCACGCGCTGCGCGAGCTTCGGATTGATGCCGATACCGACGTCGCCCACGAAGCTCGGGCTGCGGTTGTCGACGAGGTCCTGGCAGCGAAACGACGTTCCCGCGGGCAGGCCGCTGCGCTCGAGCCAGGCGCGCAGTGCGTCGCTCGCCGACTTCGACCAGCCGCCCCCGCCGACCAGCACGAATGGGCGCTCGGCGCCGGCAAGCAGACGCGCGAGCTCTTCCATGTCGCGCGGCGCGGGCGCCGGGCGCACCAACTCGTAGCGCGGCACGTCCGCCACCGCCGCCTCGGCGAACAGCATGTCCTCGGGCAGCGCCAGCACGACCGGGCCGGGCCGTCCCGAGGTGGCCGCATGGAACGCGTGGCTCAGGTACTCGGGAATGCGCTCGACGCGCTCGATCTGCGCGACCCACTTCGCCATCTGGCCGTACATGCGCCGATAGTCCATCTCCTGGAACGCTTCGCGATCCGCGAAGTCGCTTCCGACCTGGCCGATGAACACCAGCATCGGCGTGGAGTCCTGGAACGCGGTGTGCACGCCCACGGCGCCGTTGGTGGCTCCGGGACCTCGCGTCACGAACAGGATGCCCGGCTCGCCGGTGAGTTTGCCGTAGGCTTCGGCCATGTACGAGGCGCCGCCCTCCTGGCGGCAGGCGACGAACTTGAGCCGGTCGCGCACGTCGTACAGGCCGTCGAGAACCGGCAGATAACTCTCGCCCGGCACGCCGAACGCCAGCCTCGCGCCGTGGCCGACAAGCGCGTCGGCGAGGATCTTGCCGCCGTGGCGGACCTTGAGGTCCTGCTTCATCGCTTCGCTCCGTCAAACGCGGCGCGCAGGGCGCCGCCGCATTCCTTGACCGCGGCATTGGCTGCGTCGAGCACGCCGCCCATCAGCAGGAAGCCGTGCACCATGTCGGAAAAATCGCGCTGCGCGACCTGCACGCCCTCGCGCGCCAGGCGCTCCGCGTACGCCTTGCCTTCGTCAACCAGAGGGTCGAAGCCGGCGGTGATCACCAGCGCCGGCGGCAGCCCGGCGAGGCTCGGGGCGAGCAACGGCGACGCCCGCCAATCGGTCCAGTCCTCGCGACGCGGCAGGTACTGGCTGCGGAAGTAAAGCATCGACGTCTTGGTGAGCAGATAGCCCTCGCCGTTGCGCTCGATCGAGGGAAAGCTCATGCGCTGGTCGGTCGCCGGATAGACGAGCAGCTGGAAGCACAGCCGCGGCGCCCCTTTGTCGCGCGCCAGCAATGCGACCACGGTGGCGAGGTTGCCGCCCGCGCTGTCGCCGCCGACCGCGATGCGCGCCGCATCGACGCGCAGTGCGCCAGCCTCGGCGGCCACCCATTGCGTCGCGGCCACACAATCGTCCACAGCGGCAGGGAAGGGGCTTTCCGGCCCCATCCGATAGTCGACCGAGAATACGGCGCAGCGGGCGCCATTGGCGAGCTGGCGGCAAACCACGTCGTGCGTATCGAGATCGCCGATCGTCCAGCCTCCCCCGTGGAAGTAAACGAGCGCGGGCAGCACCTCCTCGGCGCGCGATCCAAAGGGACGATAGGCGCGCAGCGGAATCGGGCCGCCGGGTCCCGGCGCAAGCAGCAGCTTCGCCTCGGCAACCTCGGGCGCGGCGGGCGATACCGCGGCGCGCGTGTCGCGGTAGATGCGGCGCGCGACGAACGGCGAGACCGTGGCGTAGGGCGGCAGCGGCGAACGGGCCGCACGCTCGAGCAACATCGCCACCTGCGGATGAACGCCGCCCATCGCGCTATCTGACCGCGGCGAGCATCTTCTTCAAACGCTCGACGAAGAACGGCGCGCACTTGAGCACGCGCGTGTCCTGGGACACGATGAACGGCCGCACCTTGGGCAGGTAGGCCTGCCAGGCGGGGTCCCCCTGCATTGCCGCGCGGCACTTCTCGCGCTGGTTCAGATCGTCATACGCCCACATGTGCACCACCATGTTCTGCGGCCCGATCTCCGTGACGTAATAACCGACGAGGTTCGGCAGGTGCTTGAGTTGCACGGCCATTCCTTCGGCTTCGTAGTGCTTGAAGTACTCGGGCGCCTTGCCCGGTTGCAGCACGTACATGCGCTCTTCGACGTACACGGCATTCCCCCTGCGTCAAAGCGGCCGATTATAAGGCGCAGGCCTCGCGTATAGTCCCGGCGATGGACGATATCCACACGCTGCGTCGCATACTCGCGGAGAACCGCGCCGTGGCGGTCGTCGGGCTTTCGGCGGACTGGTATCGGCCCAGCTACTTCGCCGCCAAGTACCTGCAGGAGCACGGCTACCGGGTCATTCCGATCAATCCGCGCTACGCGGGCAAGAAAGTGCTCGGCGAAACTTGCTACGGGAGCCTGCGCGAGGTGCCGGACAAGATCGATATCGTCGACGTGTTTCGCCGCAGCGCGGACGTCGCGCCGATCGCCGAGGA
>Ga0187773_10000170_pt1 | contig 28052 bp, 30 predicted proteins | sample 0216_BV02_MP05_1_FD_133133 | JGI IMG/M metagenome (GOLD analysis project Ga0187773, IMG submission 133133) | Tropical peat soil microbial communities from peatlands in Department of Meta, Colombia - 0216_BV02_MP05_10_MG | ecosystem: Environmental > Terrestrial > Soil > Wetlands > Peat | place...
AAGCCGCTTGGCGTTACCGCTGAAATGATAGCCGCCGCCCACGCCCCGGGTCGATTCGATGAAGCCGGCGCGGACCAGCTCTCTCAGTACCTTGGCCAGATGGTGCGGGGAAACGCGGTACTTTGCAGCGATGTCGGCAGCAGAAATCTGATGCTCGGACTTGGCTGCGAACTCAAGGACGCTGTACAGCGCCAGGCTCGTGCTTATCTGCAGTTTCATCCTACGCTCCTACGGCGCATTTCTTCGACAAAGATCTCAGTCCAGGTCCTTCTCGAGCGGGATGACCGGAGCGGCCATCATCCCCTGGCTGCGGAAGTAGGACAGGACCAGGCTGTTGTCGCGCGCGATGAGCGTGCGCACCTTGTCCACCCCGGCGTGGCGGAAGCCCGCGCAAATCGACTCGAACAGACGGGTTCCGACTCCCGCCAGGCGGGCTCCCGGGCGGACGCTGATGCCGAACACCCACCCGCATGGGGGGGAGCCGAATTCCCAGTCCCGCACCTCGCCGATAATGAACCCTTGGATCTCGCCGCCTGCCTCGGCGACGAGAAACTGCCGCTGACGGCTGCGGCCGGTGCCGTAGCGGTGGAACAGTTCGTACCAATAGTCGGTCTTCCGTTTCCGCGTGATCTCGAAGTCGATCGCGATGACCTGGTCGAGGTCGGCGGGCTCCACCGGGCGCACGCCCAGGTCGGCGCCGCGGCGCGTGAGCTGTTTCATGGGACTTTGCGCCGCAGCAGGTTTTCCCAGAGGAAGTTGATCTGGATCAAAAATCGCATAGAAATACCATATTAGCATCGAACCGCTCCATTGAGAGGGGGGGGCGTGGAGTTCAGTTTCTCTGCGACGCGCCTCGTGCGGGCGCGCGGCGATGCCCTGCCCCTGGCCTATCGGCAAGCTGATGCAGCGCCCGGTACGGCCGTTGCGGAGCACCGTGACCCCCGCGAACTACCGGCGCCAGGTTGCAGCGGTCCTCGCGCAGCGGCTGGTGCGCGAACTCTCGGCCTAGAAGAGTCGCGGCGCGTCCGGCGCCGGGGAATGCGAGGAACGACATGGAATTTGTGCGCCAGATCAGTCGCAAGTTGCACGAGGAGCACGTCGCGATTCTGGATCTGCTCGGACGTTTCGAGCAGTCCTTGCTGCGACTGCGCGAACAGCCTCCCGCAGCCGATGACCCGGCGTGGCGCGGGCTGCTGCCGCAGCTCGATACGGCCCTCCAGTACGAGATAACCCGCCATTTCGGCCTGGAGGAGGATCAGCTGTTTCCGAGGCTGCACCAGCGGGGCGAGGGGGACCTCGCCGAGCTTCTGTTCGAGGAGCACGAAGCAATCCGAGCCGTAACCGGTCCGCTGCTCGGACTGATCGCGCGAGCGGCCGCGGGCGAGCTCGACGGCGCGGGCTGGAAGGCTCTCAAGGTCTCGGGACTGGAACTGGCGGAACGCCTCGGCTCGCATGCGCAGAAGGAGGAGGGTGCACTGGTGCCGCTCGTCGACGAAATGCTCGATGAGCAGACAGACCGCGACCTGTGGAGCGAATACGCCGCGGGCTGAACCCTGCAAGGAGAAATCGCATGGCCACTCATACAGCCGTCTCGGAGAACCTGAGCTTGCGCCGTCTCGCGCGGACCGACCTCGGCGCGGTGACCGCAATCGATGCCGCCAGCATCGGCCGCTCGCGGCGCGACTATATGGAGCGGCGCCTCGAGGCGGCGCTGCGAGAGCCGTCTCTGCACCTGCAGTTCGCCGCCGACCGGGCGGAGGGGCTCGTCGGATACTTGCTCGCACGAAGGCTCGAAGGAGAGTTCGGCCGCGTCGAGCCTGCGCTGCGGCTCGAGATCATCGGCGTCTCGGCCGAGCAACAAGGCCGGGGCGTCGGAAGGCGGTTGCTGGGTGTACTGGAGGCGTGGGCGCTCAAGCACGGCATTCGCGAGATCCGCACCAACGCGGACTGGCGCAATCACCTGATGCTGCGATTCTTCGATCGCGCCGGATTCGAGCTCGGGCACGATCACATCATCGACTGCGCGGTGCACGGCGGGCAGATCATCGAGGGGGAGGACGACAAGATACTCGCCCCGGGGCATCACCGTGCAACTGCGGAACTGGACTACGGCGCGCCCGCAACAAATGATTTCGAGACCCTGGCGCGGGACCGCAGCGACGTGCGCTCGCTCGCGTCCAATGACCTCGCCGACATCGTGCGGATCGACCAAAGAATCACGGGTCGCAACCGGAGCGAGTACATCAAGCGCCTGGTAGACGAGGCGATGCGGGATTCGGCGATCCGGGTTTCGCTCGCTGCGCACAGCGGCGGATCGGTCACGGGTTTTGTCATGGCAAAGGTGGATTTCGGGGACTTCGGACGCACCGAGCCTGTGGCGGTAATCGATACGATAGGCGTCGACCCGGGATTCTCGGGTAGCGGGGAGGGCACGGCGCTGCTGTCGCAGCTGTTCGTGAATCTCGAAGCGCTGCACGTCGAGCGCGTCGAGACGGTCGTCTCAAGAGGGAATTTCGAGCTGCTGGGATTCTTCTACCGCGCCGGATTCGGGCCGAGCAGACGACTGACGTTCGTCAAGCGCATTGTCTAGAAAGGGTGTTATGAAACTCGATATCTTCAACCATATCTTTCCCCGGAATTTCTACGACCGCATGCTCGCCGTGCTGCCCGACGGGCGAGACATGAACAAGCGCGTGCGCGCCATTCCGTCGATCGTCGATCTCGACGCGCGTTTCCGGATCATGGACACATTTCCCGACTACTCGCAGGTGATCTGCCTGCCGCAGCCGCCGATCGAGTCGCTCGGCCCGCCGCCGGTCTCGAGCGAGCTGGCAAGAATCGGAAACGACGGTATGGCGGAGCTGGTGGCAAAGCATCCGGACCGCTTCCCGGCGTTTGTCGCAGGATTGCCGATGAACGACCCCGAGGGGCTGCTCAGGGAGGCGGAGCGAGCGATCAAGGAGCTCGGCGCGGTCGGAGTGCAGGTGTTCTCGAACGTGAACGGAGCGCCGCTCACCGCGCCGGAGACCCTGCCACTGTTCGGTCTGATGGCAGAGCTCGACCTGCCCATCTGGCTGCATCCCGCGCGCGGTGCCGACCGCGCCGACTATACGACCGAGAAGAAGAGCCACTACGAGATCTGGTGGACCTTCGGCTGGCCCTATGAGACGAGCGTCGCGATGGCGCACATGGTGTTCGCCGGCCTTTTTGACAAACATCCGGACCTGAAGATCATCACGCACCACCTTGGCGCGATGGTGCCTTACTTCGAGGGGCGCGTCGGTCCGGGGTGGGATCAGCTTGGCACGCGCACGTCGGACGAGGACTACGGGGCGCTGTTGAAAAAGCTCAAGAAGCGTCCTCTGGATTACTTCCATCTGTTCTACGCTGACACGGCAGTCTTTGGCTCACGGGCCGCGACCGAGTGCGGACTGAAGTTCTTCGGAGCGGACCGCGTTCTCTTCGGATCGGATGCCCCGTTCGATCCGGAGAAGGGCTCCGCCTATATCCGATGGACCATCGAGATCGTCGACCGGCTCGAGATCACGCCGGCGGAACGCTCGGCCATCTACGAGGGCAACGCGCGCCGGTTGCTGAAGCTGCCGGTGAGCGGAGTGCGCAGCGCGAAGGCCGTCTCAGGCGCCAGCTGACTGCGTTTCATGGGTGCACCCGACCGCAGGGGCAAATCCGTCAATCACTGACGGACGTTTGATCGGGTATTGCGCTAGTTCGCGGCGACGCCAGCATCCCTCAAGACCTTGCCGTAGCGTTCCGTGTCGCTCTTGATGATCGCGTCGAATTGCTCCGGCGTGGTGGGAGCGGGAATCGAGCCGTAAGCGGTCAGCTTCTCGCGCACATCCGCCATCGCGAGCACCGAGGCGGTGTCCTGGCTGACCTTGGTGAGGATCCCGCGCGGCGTCCCAGCTGGCGCCATCAGGCCGAACCACGACTCATACCTGTAGTCCGGTACTGCGGCTTCCGCGATGGTCGGAACATCCGGAAGCTGGGGAGCACGCTTGTCGGAATTGATGGCGAGCGCGCGTACTTTGCCTGCGGCGCTCAGCTCGCGGGCGTTGGGAATGGGAGCAAAATACATCTGCACGTCGCCGCGAATCACGGCGGTCGTCGCGTCCGGCACACCCTTGTAGGGAACATGCACGATGTTGATCTTGGCCTGCTGCCGGAAGATCTCGGCGGACAGAAAGGAAGTGCTGGCGATGCCGGCCGAGGAGAAATTGAGCTTGCCCGGTGAGGCATTCGCCAGCGCGATGAATTCCCTGAGCGTCTTGGCCGGAAGGTCGGCAGGCACGATCGCGACCAGCGGCACCGACGCGATGACTGTCACCCCGGCGAAATCCTTCACCGGATCGAACGAAATATTCTTGTTGATGACCGCCGCGATGGTGTGGCCGTTGGACGTCACCATCAGGGTATGGCCATCGGGCGCGCTCTTCGCCACCGACGCCGTCCCGGGAAGCCCGGGCTTGTTTTCTACGATCACCGCCTGCTTCCACATGGTGCTCCATTTGTCGGCGAGCACGCGGGCAAGACCATCGGTGATGCTGCCGGCCCCGAACGGGACGACGATCGACACCGTCTTGGCTGGGTAGGATTGCGCCGCCCCCTGGGACGGCGCCAGCGCGCCGGAGCAGATTAAAGCGACGGCACCCATCGCGATCCGGCATTTGCGAATCCGCCTCATGGCACTTCCCTCCTTGATTGGGTTCGACCTGACGAGCACTGGGAAGTCTACACGCGATTGGCAGACCGTTGGCTATTGCGGCACAATCGCCTGCACTATGGCCACTACCTTTAGCGAGAGGGCCGTTGAGGCCCAGTCCTTCGGCGTCAAGGCAACCCGCCAGCGCTTGCTCACCGAAGCTCAGGTGAAGGGCACCCACGTGCTGCTCGACCGTTGGACGCTCGGTCCGGGGGCCGTAATCGAGCTTGGACTCGCCGTCCGCGACCTCGCGTGGTTCCAGCTTCTCGAGGGCGAGGCGACGCTGTCGAGCGTCGCCGACTCGCACCCCCTGACCACCGCCCACGTCGCCTTCCTGCCGCCGGGATTTCGCGGCACGCTGGCCGCGCGGAGCGATGCGGTGGTGCTCTACGCCGAGGTTCCCGACGCCGCGCGCTTCGACCCGCAACTTGCCGTCCAACCGCCCCAGCTCAGGATCGTGGACTGGACGCGCGAGCCCGTGCTCGACTCCGAGCACGACGCGCGAAAGCGCATTTACCTCGTCACGCCCAAGCTGTTCGGCACCAAGGCGATCAGGGGCGAGATGATCCTCTACCCGCCGGGCACGGAATGCCCCAACCACCATCACGAAGGCGCCGAGCATTTCATGGTCGTCCTCGCGGGCGGCGGCACCGCGTGGGCGAACGAGCGGCCGTTTCACGTGAACAAGGGCGATTTGATCTGGTACGCGAACCGGGAGCGCCACTACCTGAAAAGCGACCCCTTGCAGGGAATGCGGTTCGTCGAGTACTTCGTTCCGGGCGAATGCACCACGGTCTGGGCCCCGGGCGCGCAGGTCTGCATATGGCGGCCGACCGGCAAGGACATACGCGGCGGCACGCCCGCGCGCGAGATAGCCAGGCACAGCTCGCGTGACTTCGCGATCCCGCAGGACGTTTAGGGAAGCAAGGGAAGCCGCGGATGCGAATCGGTTTCATCGGACTGGGCGATATGGGCTTGGGCATCGTGCCACGCCTGATTGCCGCTGGTCACAGCGTCACCGGCTGGAACCGGACGAGAGGCAAGGCCGAACCGCTGCTCAAGCTAGGCATGGGCTGGGCCGACAGCCCCCGCGAAGTGGCGGCCCAGTCCGAGATCGTGTTTTCGATCGTGACCGATGCCGCCGCCGTGCAGTCGGTCGCACTGGGGGGCAGCGGCATCATCGCGGGGCTCAAGAAGGGCGGCATTTACCTGGACATGAGCACCATCGCGCCGGATGCGAGCCGCGCAGTCGCCGCCGAGTTTGCCAAGGCCGGGCTTACCATGCTCGACGCACCGATCTCCGGCAGCACCGTGACGCTCGCGGAAGGCAAGGCCTCGATAATGGTCGGCGGCGAGCGATCTGCGTTCGAGCGTGTGCAGCCGGTGCTGCTGGCGATCGGGCCCAAGGTCACCTATATCGGCGGCAGCGGGATGGCGGTGCAGATGAAGCTCGCGGTCAACCTGGTGTTGATGGTCGAGGTCATCGCGTTTTGCGAGGGCGTCGCGCTCGCCGAGAAGGGCGGGGTGGCGCGCGAAGTCGCGGTCGACGCCATGCTCAAGAGCGTCGTGGCATCGCCGGTGCTCGGCTACCGCGGCCCCTTCATACTCGAGGGGAAGATGCCCGCGGTACCGCTGGCCGACGTAACTCTGCAGCAGAAGGACATGACGCTGGTGCTCGAACTGGGACGTAAAATGGGGGTGCCGGTACCGCTGGCCGCAGCTGCCAACGAAATGATGAATGCGTGCCGCGGTCTCGGCCTCGGCCGCCATGATTTCGTGATCGCGCACGAGGCTTATCGCCGGCTGGGAGGAATGTCGAAATGAAACCTGAATTGAAGACGGGAACGAAAACCGGATCGAAGCCCTACAGCACCAATCTCAAGGACGTGCCCAAGGTTGGGGGCCTATCGGCGAAGGACGGCTGGGTCAACATGCAGGTGCAGTTCCTGATCGATCAGAAGACCGCCAATTCCGACAAGATGCTGGTCGGCTGGACGGTGCTGCCGCCCGGCGCCCAGCACGACCGTCACCGGCACTTCAATTGCGACGAGTTCTGGATTGTCATCAAGGGTCACGGCGTGATGTACACCGACGACGGTGAAAAGCCATCGGCCGAGGGCGACGTGGTGTTCACGCCCCGCGGCCACTGGCACGGCTTCAGGAACACTTCCGACCAGGACGTCGTTCTCGTCTGGGGCTGGAGCGGCGCGGGCTCGCTGGAAGCGGCCGGGTATGAATCGGTCGAAGGCGGGTGCACGCACTGAAATTCCGGCGGGTAGTGCGTCGTGATGTCGAGCGTCGACGATCCGCGGATCCTGCGCGGCATGGCGGCGCAGCTCGGCCGCTGGCGCGAGCGCCTCGCGGCAGGCGAACGGCCGCTCGGCTGGAAGGTCGGGTTCGGCGCGCCGGCGGCAATGCAGAAGCTCGACATCAAGGCGCCGCTGATCGGCTTTCTCACCGACAAAGCGCTCGTGGCGACGGGCGCCACGATCTCGTTGGCGGGCTGGAGCAAGCCGGCCGCAGAGCCCGAGATCGCAGTTCACATGGGCCGCGACCTGCCGGCGGGCGCGGACCGCGACACCGTCAAGGCGGCGATCGCAGGCCTGGGCCCCGCGATCGAGCTCGCCGACGTCGACCGGCCGCCGGAAGATGTCGAGCACATCCTCGCCAGCAACATCTATCAGCGCGGCGTCATCGTCGGGCCCTGCGATGCGTCGCGCGCGGGCGGCATGGTCGACGGCCTGCACGGCCATATCGCAAGAAACGGCAGCGCGTTTGTGCAAACCTCCGACCCGCAGGCGCTGACGGGCGACCTGATCGACATCGTTCGCCACGTCGCCGATACGCTGGCGGCCTTCGGGGAGATCTTGCGCGCCGGGCAGATCATCATCACGGGTTCCATCGTGCCGCCGTTGTGGGTCGAAGCGGGCGAGGGAATCGTATTCAAGCTCGACCCCGTCGGCAGCGTCTCAGTACGCTTCGCAGCGAAGAATATCTAGCGCGCTAGCCGTGCAGCTGCTTGTATTTCTCCAGTAGCTCGTCCTTCGTCTCCCGGAAGTCCGGGTTCTCGAAGATGCAGTTCGAGGGGCAGACGAGCTTGCACTGGGGCTCGTCTTTCGCCCCGACGCACTCGGTGCAGCGCAGGGCGTCGATCACGTAAGGCGTTCCCTTGGTGATCGCCTCGTTCGGGCAGACCGGCACGCATGCGTCGCACTCGGTGCAGTCCTGGTTGATCAGCAGAGCCATATTGTTCTCCCGGGCAAATCAGGCAGCCGCACGCGCTTCCAGCTGCGCGAGCTTCTCGTGGCGAAAGGCGCCCCACAGCGCTGCGCCGATGGCGCCGGCGAAGATTGAGTCAGAATGGCTGACGGCCGCGAGCCCTGTGATCTTCTCGTTGATCAGCTCTTCCTGGAGCGCGGCGAGAAGGCCGACGTCGAGCGCAAGCCCCCCGGTGAGGAGAACGGTACCCTGCGTGATGCCGGTCACTTTCAGCAGCTTCACGAGGCGCGAGGCCATCGATATGTGGATCCCCTTCAGGATATCGGGCGTGGGAATTCCGCGCGACACCATGTTGATGACGTCGGTCTCCGCAAGCACCGCGCAGATCGAGCTCACCTTTTCCGGGTTGGTCGAGGTCTTCGACAGGGGGCCGATCTCGTCGACCGCCACGCCGAGGTAGCGCGCGATGTTCTCCAGGAACTGCCCGCTGCCGGAGGCGCACTGGCTGGTCATTTTGTACTGCAGCACCTTTCCGCGCTCGTCGATGAAGATCGCGCGGCCGTTGAGCGCGCCGATGTCGGCTACGGCACGGGCGTCGGGGCGCAGGTAAACGCCGCCGCGGGCATGGGTCGTCATCGAGTAGAAATGCCCCGTGGCGAACTTGACGTTCTCGCCTTCGCCGGTCGTGGCGACGTAATCCACATCGCCCGGCTTGAGGCCGGCTTCCTTGAGCACCTCCTCGTAGCCGTCGCGCGCGAGCTGCATGGGATCGCGCCGGCGAATGCGCTCGACGCGCTTTGCGAGCCATTCATGCGCCGCCCCCTCTGTCCTGAATAGCGTCGTCTTGACAGCGCCCGAACCGATGTCGATGCCGATAGTGGTGATCATTTCCTCGCCTCGGCCGTCATGCCTTCCTCGATCACTGCGCGCCAGGCAAAGGTCGCGCCGCCGAGTGCGCCGGTGTAGATCGAATCGGGATTGATGTTGAGGGTCAGCTCGCCGTAGTTCTCGCGGACCAGTTCCTTCAAGGCTTTCACCGCCGCCTCGTTCTTGGCGACACCTCCGGTGAAGGTGAATTCGTTGCGGATCCCGCCCGAGCGCGCAAGGATGGACATGGCGCGCAGGATGATCGCGCGGTGCAGCCCGGCCATGATGTCCTCGCGCCTGTCGCCGAGCGACAGCCGGTCGCGCAGCTCTGCGCCGGCGAACACGGTGCAGGTCGAGTTGATCTTGATCGTCTTCGTGGACTTCATGGCGAGTGGCCCCAGCTCGTGCAGACCCATGTTCATCTCGTCGGCGATGTAGCCGAGGTAGCGGCCGCATCCCGCGGCGCAGCGGTCGTTCATCTGGAATGACTCGACGATGCCGGCCTTGTCCACCTGGATCGCCTTGGTGTCCTGGCCGCCGATGTCGAGCACGGTCGCGGTACTCGGATACATCACGTGGGCGCCAAGTCCGTGACACAGGATCTCGGACCGGATGTGCTCCTTGGAAAAAGGGAGCCGCGCGCGGCCGTAGCCGGTGCCGACCACGTAAGTCTCCTCCAGGGGCGTGTCGAGCACGCCCTGGATCGGGGCGCGCACCGCTTCCTCGCGGGTCGCGTTGCCCGGCTGCGCCCGGAACGTGCGCTCGAGCGCCGTCAGCAAGTGGGGCTTGATCGAGTTGCCGTAGACGCGGTTCTCGACCTCGATGATGGAGCGGTCGAAAACGTTGAGCAGCATGTCGTAGCGCACGTCCGCTTCCTTGGCAACCGCCTCCCCGACGGCAAGATAGCGGCTGCCGGCGATATCGCGGAAGAAATCGGATTTGCGCTTGGCACCGGGAGCAAACAGCTCCGGCGCCTCGGTGCGCAGGCGCCTGAACACTTCGTCGAGAGCGGCAAGCACGCCTGAAGCGGCATCGCCGAAGCGCGGTCCTTCCGCGTTGCGCCGGCAGGTGGCTTCGAGATCAGTCAGCTGCTCAAGGAACTGTTCAAGGCGGAAATCGCGCTCGAGCTGCCCAATGAAGCCCTCGAGGCCTCCATTCAGCGCACCGGAGCGCGCCAGCGCCTCGCGGAACAGATGGAAGCGGGCGTTGAGCAGCGCTTCCTGCTTGGCGATCGCGGCTGCGGCATCGTAGTTGGAGCGCGAGTTGGTGATGCCGCGCCCCAGGACGTTGCGCTCCTCGTCGATCACCAGCGCCTTGGTGGTGGTTGAGCCGAGATCGATGCCGATGAAGCAGCGCATGCGTGTCTCCTAGTGCGCCGTCGCCGGCGCCGCTGCCTGAGCGGTCCGCTTCGCCTTGATCATCTGGAAGTAGCTCTCGAGGCGATTCTTGATGTTGGCCGCGGAGAAATAGCGAGGGTCAACTAGGTCGGACTCGATGAAGGCCGCCGGCTTGCCGGTGCGCTTCTCGACCTCGCGCAGGATCAGCAGCTGTCCTGCAGAGAAGCTGTTGCAGCTCTTGATCGAGTTGATGAGGAGGCCGTCGGCCTGGTACTCGTCGATGTACTTGCAGATCATGTCGATCCGCTGCGGAAAGTTGAGGTTGGTGTAGCAGCCCAGGCAGTATTCGGCGAGCGACTCCAGCGGATGCTCCGGATCGTGACGGAAGCCAAAGTCGTAGGTGCCGCCGACTTTTGCGTATGTGGAGGCGACCACCACGGCGCCCTCGTCGTAGAACATCTTCCAGAAGTCGCGGAAGCTCGTCCAGTTGGGCGGACCTTCGACCACGAGCCGGTACTTCTCCTCGGTGAGCTCGCCCTCGGGCGTGATCGGTCCCTTGCCTTCGCGCACGCGCTCGTCGATCTCACTGCGCAGCACACCGTAGAACTGCGTAGCCTCGGGCGTGCCGCGGAAGGCCGTGAAGATCGGGCCGATGTAGTACACCGCGCCGAAGTAGCCGTCGATGGGGGAGGGGCGATGCTTGGCCGACTGCAGCACGTGGACCAGGTCTTCCTCGGCCTTGACCGACTCCTTCATGTACTGGCGCAGCCGGTCGATGTCGAACTTGACCCCTGATACGCGCTCCAACGCCGGAATGACGGTCTCTTTCAACTGCTTCACCACGTAGTCGCGCATGTTCTTCGACACCCTGCCGTCGCCCTGGTAGGGGACGTGAAGCATGGTCGCCTCGGATCCGTACTTCTGCCGGATCAGCTCGAACCACTTCATAAAGGTGAAGCAGCCGGTATAGGAGAGGAGCAGGATGTCGGGTTTGGGGAGCGGCTCGCCCGTTGGGCCCACTTCGCCGTTCAGCATCATGCCGAGGTCGGACTTGACGTAGGTGCACACATCCTCGGAATGGCCGTCGCGCTCCGCGTCCATGATGAACTTGCCCGACTTCTTGCGCAGGCCGTTCTGCAGCTGGTTGGTCTCTGGGAGGCTACGCGCGAAGTCGAAGCACATCACCAGCTCGTTGAGGTTGCCCGGCACGAAGGTGGCGCAGATCTTCTTTCCCTGATCGTGCGCCACCGCGAGCTCATGATAGTTGCGGTTGATCATCTCCTTCTGCAGCAGCATCGCGTCTTCTTTCTGGACCGGCGCGACCGGTTTCTTCGAGGCTTGCGGCGGCATCATCTGGACAGGGGTGCTCATGCGGCGCTCCATAGCTTGATCGAATCGGCGAAGGTGCCGGCCTGCTCGCGGATCGGCGCCATCTGGCCGGTGTTCTCCGCGTATTTGAACGCGGTGTACGGCACCTTGTAGCGGGCAAGCACCGCCTGCAGCATCGGCCGCTCGAGCAGCGCAGGATCGCAGAAGGACGGCGCTGCGAAGATGACGCCCTCGGCGCCGGCCTTCTTCGCCGACTGCAGCAGGAACTGGCCCTTTTCCTCCCTGCGCTCTTCGTACTTCGATGCGGTCGTGGCCGAATGGTGAAGGAAGGCCTTCGACAGGTTCTCGAGCGGATCGCCTTCCGTGGGCACGTCGTCCAGCAGCCAGCGCAGGACCAGCATGAAGTCGTCGTCGACGATGTAGCAGCCAGCCATTTCGATGGACTTGATCAGTCCGAGCGGCGGCTGCTCGCAGAAGCTGCCGGTCAGCACGATGCGCGCGTTGTCACGCTTGGGGCGCTCGACTGCGTCGGCGGCCGCGAGGTAATCGCGCACGAGCGCCGTATGCGTCTCCGGTGGCAGCACCATGCCGGCCCGCAGCACGAGGTACACCTCGGAAGTCGGCGCCTGCCAGGGCTTCGCGGCGCGGTACGCATAGAGGTCCCGGATGGCACGGCGGTTCTCGTTGTACACCTCGATCGAGGCACGCAGGGCTTCGTCCGCGACCGGCTTGCCGGCAAGCTTGCCGAGATCCTCCCGCAGCAGTTGCATCTCATGGATGTAGAAGTCCCCGCCGATTCCGTCCTGGAAGTTCTGCGGCACGTCGAAGTACTTGACGTACTTGTCCTTGAACATGATCTGCCACATCCCCGAAAGATTCCGGATCACATCGCAGATCGACGGGAACAGCATCCCGTCCAGACAATCCAGCCGCCCGGTCAAGCCCAGCTCGATGGTGGAGCGCGGAATCCGGCAGATGTAGCTCTGGTAGTAGGCATCGCCCTGGATGACTTCGAGCTGGTCCCCGCCGCCGAGAATCCCCACCGGCAGCATGCCGGCGGCATGGACGATTTCACGCGGCACGTACACCGGCATGTAACCGATCGCCTTGCGGCCGGGCGCGGCGGCCTTCCACTCTTTCACCGCGTTGAAACGCAAATCCTCGAACAGCGCCTGGCACTGCGTCGCGATCTGCTGGACCTTGTCGCTCATCGGTGCTCCCATTTCGGCGGGCGCTTGCCGAGAAAGGCCGTGAGGCCCTCGGTCGCGTCGCGCGTTTGCATGAGGTGGTTGAGGTAGAGCCCCTCGACGTGTGCGATGCGCCGCTCAACCTGCGGAACGTAGCTTTCGCGCGCCGCTTCGACCGCCCAGGCGAGGGAACTTGCACTCTTCATGGCAAGGTGCGTGTCGAAGTAGGCGAGGGCTGCCGCTTCCGGATCGTCCTCGACGGCGTGCACGAGGCGGAGCGCTTTCGCTTCCGTCGTCGCGATCGAGCGGCCCGAGAACAGCAGGTCTTCGGCGGCCCCTTGGCCGATGCGTAGCGGCAACAAGCAGGAAGCCGCGGGGGCGAAGACGCCAAGCTTGATCTCGGGCTGTCCAAACTGGGCGTCACGGCTCGCGAAGATCAGGCTCCCTGCGAGCGCGAGTTCCAGGCCCCCGCCGAGGCACTGACCCCGGACCGCGACGAGGATGGGGCGCGGCCATTCGAGCATCGCTTTCAACAATCCGTGAAAACCGGAGAGCATCCTCGCGCATTGGTCGGGCAAGTGCTCCTCCACGCTCGCGCCGAAGCTGAAGTGCGGCCCCTCGGCGTCGAGCAGCGCTGCCCGAATCGGGCCGGGCTCCGCGTACGCGGCCAGCGCCTGGGCGAGCGAGGCGATCATCTCCGAATCGATGATGTTCGCTTTGGGACGATCGAGGCGCAGGCGGAGCAGCGCTTCGTCCCGGTCGAGCCAGATCTCGACCGGCCCGGTGGCCGCAAGGCCATGCGTGGGCGAAGCGTTCACTTTCCGCGTCCCGGCTGAATGCGCTCGGTAAGCGCATCGGACCAGCCTTCGCCTTGCGCGATCGCCTGTCGCAAGGCCACGAAATCCACCTCGCGGTCGTCCTTTGCGCCTTCGTTGAAGGCGCGGAAGCCCGCACGGGCCTCGGTCATCATGTTGAGTGCAAGCCAGGCGCGGTGGTTTTCCTTGTTCCGGTTCCAGGCCTCGAGCTTGGGCTTACGCAGCTCTTCGATCGTCTTGGTGGTGCAGTCGGGGAAGGTGAGCAGCAGCTTGGCGCACATCTCTTCGACCTTCGCGTCGAGCATCGCCAGGTCCACGGTGCCTCTGGCGATCAGCGCCTTGCCTTCCTTTGCCGCGTCATCCTTCTTGAAATCGCCATAGACGATGCGGCCCAGTTCGTCGGAAAAGCGCTGGGTCTCGACGAGCGGATTGGCGACGAATTTCCCGTCGACCTTGAGGGCGGGCGCGATGTCGGCGAGCAGCCCCCAGTGATACGCCTTGTGCGCCGAAAAAGGCTCGCACATCACGCACGCGACCATGGCCCGGTCGGCACCGATCACGGGCGGAAGGAAATCCGTCGCGCCTCCGATGGGGGCCGATCCATGCTTCGGACCGGCCTGTCCGAAGCGCGCCAAGTCCTGGGCAACGGAGAAATCGCAGGCCATGCCCAATTCCTGACCGCCGCCAATGCGCATGCCGTTTACCCGGCAGATGACAGGCTTGTCGCAGGCGAGGATGGAAGACACCATGTCGTTGAACAGGCGCATGTATTGCCGGTATTCCTGGGGCCGTCCGGCGTAGTACTCCGCATACTCCTTGGTATTGCCGCCCGTGCAGAAAGCCTTGTCCCCGACGCCCGTGAACACGACGCAATTCACGTCGCGGGCGTTGGACGCCGCCCGGAATGCCAGGATCAGGCCTTTGGCCATCTCGGTGGTATAAGAGTTGTACTGGGTCGGATTGTCGAGCCAGATCCAGGCGTTCCACAGGTGGGGCACGGGCTGGCCGTCGGGGGTACGGGCCGGGCGCTTCTCGTAGCGCACGCCTTGGGCGACTTGGCCTTCCACGAGGTCATGGCCCTTCAGCCTGAAGGGGGCGTCTGCATCCATGGGCTCCTCCTTTCTTGCGCGGCTCATCTGCAGGGAAACCGGCAGCCAGCTTCACGCCCTGCGCCTATATTGGTATTATGGTACGTGTTTACCATAATAGCTGTCAAACGACCTGGTAATGTTGATCGCCCCGAGCCGCAGGCATTTTGAGCTAGATCAAACTCGGGCCGTTCTCCGACTCTAGAATCCGACCATACGTATTGAACCCAGGGGTCCCCGATGTCAGGAACCGGTGTCGCGAGTGTCTCGGTCGCCCTAGCCGGGAGCGGAGGCGCCGGCGTGATGACCGCCGGCAATCTGTTGCTTCAGGCCACCGCGCAGGCCGGCTGGTACGGCCTGATGGTTCGCTCAAGTGGCCCGCAGATTCGCGGTGGCGAAGCCGCTGCGCTGCTGCGAATAGCCACCCGGCCCGTCGACTGCCTCGATGACCGCTTCGACCTGGTCATTGCCGTCGACTGGGAGAATGTTCATCGATTCGCCGACGAGATTCCCCTGGATGCACGAAGCCTCATGGTCGGTGATCCCGACCACGGAAGCCCTCCCGAGGTATTCGCGCAATGCGGGGCACCTCTGGCGCAGATTCCGTTCAAGCGAATGGCAAAAGCAATTCCAGGGAGCTGGCCCAACATGATCATGCTTGGCGTTGCCGCCAGGCTCATCGGCCTGCCCCCGGAAACTCTCAAGAGCATCGTGAGGAAATCGTACAAGAGAGGTGCCGAGGGGCTTGCCGCGAGCCTCGCCGCCGTGGATGCGGGCGTTTCCGCTGCCGCGGAGCTGCCTGAGACCTTGCGCCTCGTCTCTCCGAGACGGGCCGAAAAACCTCGCTGGCTCATCACCGGAAACGAAGCTGCCGGCTTCGGAGCCGTGCGCGGCGGCGTGCGTTTCGTCGCGGCGTATCCGATCACGCCCGCGACGGAAGTCCTGGAGTGGCTTGCGCCCACGCTTGCGAGCGTAGGCGGGGCGCTCGTCCAGGCCGAGGACGAACTCGCCTCGATTAACATGGCAATCGGCGCTTCTTTCGGTGGTGTGCCGGCACTGACGGCAACGGCAGGGCCGGGGCTTTCGCTCATGACCGAAGCGCTGGGCTTGGCCGTCGCGGCGGAAGTGCCGGTCATAGTGCTGGACGTGATGCGCGGCGGGCCCTCGACCGGGATCCCGGCGAAAAGCGAACAGGGCGACGTGAGCATCGCATTGAATGGGCTGCACGGTGACGCTCCCCGCATCGTCGTGGCCCCCACCTCGATCGCCGATTGCCTTACGGCGACGCAATGGGCGGTGCACCTGGCGGAACGCCTGCAAGCCCCGGCGATCGTTCTCTCCGACCAATACCTCGGCCAGACTCGCGCGGTCGTCGACCGGCCAGCCGACGTCAGCTTCAAGGCCGAGCGCGTGCTGGCGGTGCCACACGCGGAGGGCTACAAGCGTTACGCCGCGACGGAGTCGGGGATTTCGCCCGCGGCCGTCCCAGGCACACCGGGCAATGCGTATACAGCCGAAGGACTCGAGCATAACGAGCGCGGCATTCCGTCCAGCCAGTCGCGGGACCACCTGGCCCAGCTCGCGAAACGCGAGCGCAAGCTGCGGCAGCACGATTACGGCAGGCACTGGGCGGAAGTCGAGGGCCAGGGCGACACCGCCGTGCTCACCTTCGGTTCCTGCACCGGCCCCGCCCGGGAAGCACTCGCGCGGGCGGCGGAGCAGGGCGTGCACGCGCGGCTGGTGTCGATGCGCTTGCTTTCCCCGGCTCAACCCGAGCGCCTGGCGAAGGCGCTCGCAGGCGTCAGGCGCGTGCTGGTGGTCGAGCAGAACCACAGTGCGCAATTCCACCGTTACCTTCGGGCTGATTTCGACCTCCCCGGCGAAGTGCGCAGCTTTCACCGAGCCGGCCCGTTGCCGATTCGGCCCGACGAAATTTACCAGAGGATCACCGAATGGAGTCGCGCATGAGCTCAGCCGCTGCGGCAGCGCCCCTCACGTGGCAGGCCTTCAAGTCCGACTACAAGCCCATCTGGTGCCCCGGCTGCGGGGACTACTCGGTGCTCAACTCGGCCACCAAGGCGTTTGCGACGCTCGGGCTGCGCCCGGAAAACGTCGCCGTCGTTTCCGGCATCGGCTGTTCCTCGCGCATCCCGGCGTACACGAGCTGCTACGGCTTTCACGGTGTGCACGGCCGCGCGCTTGCCGCCGGTACCGGGCTGAAAATCGCGCGGCCCGACCTCACCGTGCTCGTTGCGGGTGGAGACGGTGACGGCTACTCGATCGGCGGGAATCACTTCCTGCACGCCTGCCGCCGCAACGTGGATCTGACCTACGTGGTGATGGACAATCACGTATACGGGATGACCAAAGGGCAGCCCTCGCCGACCACGGAACCCGACTGGGACTCGAAGCTCTCGCCCGGCGGCACGGGGCTACGCACATTCCATCCCTTGGTCATCGCGCTCGCTGCCGGCGCGAATTTCATCGCGCGGGCCTTCTCCGGGAATCCCAACGAGAGCGCGCAGATCCTCGCAGAGGCCATCCGGACGCCCGGGTTCTCGTTCGTGGAGATCCTGAGTCCGTGCGTAACGTTCCGTCCCGAGCAGCGCGATTGGAAGAATCTGGTGCGGCCCGCCCCCGTCGCGGCTACCGACGACCCGGCGCGTGCGGCTAGGCGCATCATGACCGACGACGGCTTCAATATCGGCGTGTTGTACAAGGGCGGGCGCAAGCCCTATCAGCCACCCAGCGGCAAGGCGACGAAACATCTCGCAGAGCTGGAAGCGGAGTTCACAATATGAGCAAAGCGAAGGCCGGGAGTGCCCGTAGAACCGGTGTGCACCGAACGGTACGTGCTCGGGGTGGGCGACAAACGGCAGGGATGTCCCGGCCCGAGGGCAGAGCCGATTTCCTGGCCCGGGCGTGGACGATGGAGGTCGAGGCCGCCGAGCGGTATGCTTCGTTCGCGGACGCGATGGACGAGCACAATAACCGCGAGGTGGCGGAACTCTTCCGGAAGCTCGCCCGGATAGAGCAGTTGCACGCGGACCAGCTTCTCGAGGAAAGCCGTACCAAGCGCGCGCCCGCCGTGCCGTTGCGGTGGGACGGCGGCCGGGAAGGTCCGGAGACCGCGGCTCCCGAGGAACTGCACTACCGCATGCAACCCTATCACGCCCTTCAGATTGCCCTCGCCTGTGAAAAGCGGGCGAACAAGTTCTTCGCCGAGTTTGCCTCCAAAACGACCGATGCCAAGGTGCGGAAGGCGGCACGCGAAATGGCCGCGGAGGAGGCCGAGCACGTGCGCCTGATCGAGGACTGGCTCAAGCGGACGCCGCCGCCCGACAAGGACTGGGAGCACGATCCGGACCCGCCGTTTGTGTCCGACTGAAAGGAGCACTCATGGAAATCCTGCATCCGGAGGGCTGGGCGGCCCCGGTCGGCTACTCGAACGGGATCGCGACGAAGCCCGGCCGCATGGTGTTCATCGCCGGGCAGGTCGGGTGGGACGAGAAGCAGAAATTCTCCAGCGAGGAAATCGCCCCCCAGTTCGAGCAGGCCCTGAAGAACATCTTGACGGTGCTCGCGGAGGCGGGCGGCCGGCCCGAGCATGTCTGCCGGATCACCGGATTCTGCTGCGACAAGCAGGCCTACCTCGCCGGGCGCGGCGAGCTAGGAAATATCTGGAAGCGCCACATGGGACGCCACTATCCCGCCATGAGCATGATTTTCGTCTCCGACCTGCTCGATAGTCCGGCGAAGATCGAGCTTGAGGCAACCGCGGTGATCCCGGAGTAGGAAAGGGCGCATCGATCCGTGGTCGCCCCCTTCCTGCACAAACGCAAGATCCGCTTCTCGCACTGCGACCCGACGGGAATCCTGTACTTCCCCCATGTGTTCGATTTCGTCAATGCTGCCGTCGAAGACTGGTTCGAGACTGGCCTCGGGATGCCTTTTCACGAATTTCACCTGCACCACCGGCTCGGGAATCCGGTGGTAAGCACGGATTGCGCCTTCTTGCAGGCATGCAGGTTCGGCGAGGAGATCACGCTCGAGCTCTCCCCGACACGCATCGGCCAAAGCTCCATGGAGATCTGCATCCTCGTGAAGGTCGGCCACGAGGAGCGAATGCGAGTGCGTCACAAGACAGCGATGATCTCGCTCGATCGCTTCCGCGCGATCGAGATTCCGCCCGAGCTGCGTGCGCGGGCAGAGAAGTTCCTTGCCCCCGAGCTGCCCACGGAGCCGGCGTTGCACGCTCTGCGCTTGGCCAAAGCGCCACCGCCGAACGCATTCCGCTGCTCCCAGCTGGTGCGATACTTTCACTGCGATCCGGGCGGCATCGTCTATTTCCCGCGCTTCTTCGAGATGTTCAACGCTGTTCTGGAAGACTGGTTTGCCGGGGCGCTCGCGTGCCCATGGGGCACGGACTTGATGGGCACGCGCAATCTGAGCGTCCCCTCCCTCGCGATACGCGCCGAATTCCTGCGCGCGTGCCGGCTCGGTGAAGCGCTCGATTTCCTTCTGTGGCCGACTCACCTCGGACGCAGCTCGATCAGCCTCGCGCTCATCGGCAGCGCCGCGGGCGCAGAGCGGCTGCGCGCGGTCTGGACGATCTGCATGGCCTCGCGAGAGGCCTTCCGCGCGGTGCCGATCCCAGACGATCTTCGAGGAAGGATGCAGGACCTCGTCCCGAGCGGAGCCTGAGGTCTATGGGCAAGCCGGGCCCCGCAGTGGGCGCGGCGGTCCGTTCCCTGTGGGATCGCGGTAGCGCGAGCTGATGTAGTATCGCGAAGATCACCGCACGGAGGAAGGACCATGTATCGCGCCACCAAGGACATCAAGCTTCCGACCACGATCACCGGCTCGCTGCCACGTCCGAGCTGGTACACCGAGAACCTGGGCACGCGATCCTTTCTAGACGCGATGGTGAGCACGTCGTTCCGCGATCAGTACGTCGATACGGTCTCGGTCTATCTGCACGAGCAGGAGGTCGCGGGCCTCGACATCGTCACCGACGGCGACGCTCATTTCGACCAGGATATCGGCGGCCAGAGCTGGACGGCCTATCCGACGCGGCACATGGCCGGCTTCGAGCGCGGAAATCCGCGCCCGACGCCCGCCGGCAAGGGAGGCCTGTGGTTCCCGCCCGGCCACATCCTGCACGACTACCTGGAATCGCGCGTCATGGCGAACATCGTCGGCCCGGTCGGCCGCGGCGACCTGCAATACACGCCGATGTGGAAGGCCGCTCAGCGGCTGACCAAAAAGCCGGTGAAGTTCGGTACCATCGGACCCGAGCTGGTGGCGTTCGCGGTGGCCGATCGCCACTACAAGAACATCAAGGACCGCATCTACGCCCTCGCCGACGCGTTCAACGAGGAATTGCACGAGCTTGCCGACGCCGGCTGCGAGGTGATCCAGTTCGAGGAGCCGCAGATCCACCTGCTCGCCGTGCGCAACATCGTCGACGCGGTGATCAACCCGAAGTTCAGCGTCGAGGTGTTCAACCGCACCGTGAAGGGGCTGCGCGCGAAGACCGAGGTGTGGTGCCACAGCTGCTGGGGCAACCCCTCGCAGCAGCGCATGTTCGCCCAGGTGCAGAGCTACAAGGCGGCGCTGCCGCTGTTCAACGAGGTCGACGCCGACGTCATCACCTTCGAGTCCTGCAGCGCCGGCGGAATGGATCTGGAAGCCTTCGGCCAGACCATCAAGGACAAGAAGATCGCGATAGGCGTGATCGATCACCACACTCTGCAGATCGAGCGGCCCGAGGAAATCGCCGACCACATCCGCCGGGCGCTGAAATACATCCCGGTCGAGCGCCTGGTCATCAGCTCCGACTGCGGCATGGGGCGCGAGGGGATGAGCCGGCGACATGCCTTCTACAAGATGGTGGCGCTGGTGCAGGGAACGAACGTCGTGCGGCGCGAGCTCGGGCTGCCGGAAGCGACCTGCCTCGCCGCCGACGAGCGCTATTCGCTGGTCGTGCCAACCAAGTAGGCGGATGAAAAACGACCTGGAAGACCGCCTCGCCATCCGCGAGCTGATCGAGAACTGGCTGATCTGGCGCGACTCGCTCCTGTGGGACCGGTTCCGGACGGTCTGGCATCCGGAAGGACGGATGTGGGCGACCTGGTTCCAGGGTCCGTACGAGGACTTCATCCGCGTCACGGAGGAGGGTTACGCCAAGGGCGTGCGCATCATGCATTTTCTCGGCGGCTCGTCGATCGATCTCGAGGGCAGCCGCGCCATCGCCCAGAGCCGCGTCACGATCTGCCAGCGGGCGCCGGTCGACGGCGTGCTGTGCGATGTGGTCTGCTCCGGCCGCTTCTACGATTTCCTCGAGAAGCGCAAAGGCCGCTGGGGACTGGTGCTGCGCCGCCTGACCTATGAGAGGGACAGGCTCGACCCGGTCGACCCGGCGGCCGCGCTCAGGCTCGACCCGGCGCTGCTCGAGCGGTTTCCCGTCGGATATCGCCACCTCGCCTACCTTCAGACCAAGATAGGTTACAAGGTGAAGGAGGACCTGCCGGGCATCCGGGGGCCCGAGGTCGAGGCGCTGTACGCGCGCGGCGCGGCCTGGCTGGCCGGCAAGCCGCTCGAGGAAGTCGGGCTACACGCAAAGGGATAGGGCCATGTCGTTCGCCGACAAGTTCAACCTGCTGAACGAGTACAACATCCTGCGCATCATCTGCGGCGCGTTCTTCGTCCCGCACATCTACGCCAAGTTCTTCGTCCCGGAAGCGCTCGGCTTCTTCGTCGCGGCCAAGTTCAAGCCGCCGAAATTCTGGCTGTACGCCGCCTGCGTGATCGAGATCGTGCTCGCGACCGGCCTCGTTTTCGGCATCTATACGACCTACGTCGCCTGGCTGGCCGCGTTCCATCTCGGCGTCGCCGCGATCGCGGTCTATCGCGTCACCGGCGGCAAATGGCTGTGGAACATCGGCGGATACGAGTACTGCCTGTTCTGGGCGATCTGCTGCGTCGTGGTCGCGATGCACGGCTGACCAACCTATCCGGGGGAAGACATGATCAATGCGGCCATCGTGGGACTGGGCTGGTGGGGCAAGACGCTGGTGGAGTCGCTCGCCGACGGCAGCGACCTCATGCGCTTCGTCGCCCTGACGACGCGCACGGTGTCGCCGGAGGTCGAGGCCTTCGCCGGACAGCACAAGCTGCGGCTGCTCGACGGCTACGAAGCGGCGCTGCGCGACCCGAAGATCGACGCGGTGGTGCTCGCCACGCCGCCCTCGGGCCACGTGAAGCAGATCATCGCTGCGGCGGCCGCCGGCAAGCATATCTTTTGCGAAAAACCCTTCTCGTACTCGAAGAAGGAGGCGGAGTCCGCGGTGGCCGCCGTGCGCAAGGCCGGGCGCGCGCTCGGACTCGGCTACAACCGACGCTTCCATCCCGAGATGATCAAGCTGCGCGAGCGCATCCGCGCGGGCGGCCTCGGCGTCATCGAGCACATCGAATGCAACATGGCGCACCCGAACGCGCTGTACTACAAGCCCCAGGCGTGGCGCGGGGACGCGAGCGAGGCGCCGGTCGGGGGCCTCGCGTCGCTCGGCGTGCACGCGGTGGACGCGTTCATCGATCTGTGCGGAGACTACGACAGCGTCTACTGCCAGAGCTTCGCGCGCGTCGTCAAGGGCGGGATCGACGACACCAGCTCGATGCTGTTCCGCATGAAGGGCGGCATGTCGGCCTACCTCAGCACGATCACCACCACCGGCCCGGCGTTCAGCATCCACGTGTTCGGCTCGACCGGCTGGGTGCGCCTGGAAGGCGTGACGCATGTCGCCGGCGCTTCGTCCGAGGAGCGGCGCACGCGCCTGTTCGGCACGTGCAAGTACCAGCCGCTCAAGGGGCCGCTGGAAACGTGGGAGGCGGAGAAGCTCGACGTCACCCGCGCCTGCTTCGAGGCCTTCGCGCGCGCGGCCGGGGGCGGCCCCGCTTTCGCGATCACGCCCGAGCAGATGATCCACGGCGTCGCCGCCACCGAGGCGATCATCCGCTCGGCGGCGAGCGGCAAGCCGGAAAGAGTGCTCTAGACCCAAGGGAACGGGAATCATGGATCTCGGCAAAGGCCTCGGCCACCTGACCTACTCGACGCTCGTTCATCCCGGCGATACCTGGGAAGAGATGTGGGCGAGCCTGGTCAACTACGTTCCGAAGGTGAAGGCGCGGTTCTCTCCGCGCGCGCCCTTCGGCGTATCGCTGCGCCTGTCGGCGAGCTCCGCGCAGACGCTCGCCGGCAGCCCCGCCGAGCGCGGCAAGCTGAAGAGCTTCCTCGCCGACAACGACCTGTACCTGTATACCGTGAACGCCTTTCCGTACGGGCCGTTCAAGAACCAGGTCGTGAAGGAGAAGGTCTACGAGCCGGACTGGCGCTCGGAGGAGCGCACGCGCTACACCATCGACGTGGCCGAGGTGCTCGCCGACGTGGCGCCCGAGGGGATCTCGCCGTCGATCCAGAGCGCGCCGCTCGGCTTCAAGCCGCGCGTGACCGGCCCGGACGTCGTCGCGAGCTACACGCAGCACGTGCTGCGCGTGGCCGCGCATCTGGTTGCGCTCGCCGCGCGCACCGGGCGGGTCGTGACGCTCGCCCTCGAGCCCGAGCCGTTCTGCTTCCTCGAGACCACCGACGAGACGGTGGCCTATTTCCGTGACCATCTCTATTCCGGAGCCTCGGCCACGGCGCTGGCGAAGCTCGCCGGGATCCCGATATCGGAAGCGCACGTCGCGCTGCGCCGGCACGTGGGCACGGTGTTCGACATCTGCCACCAGGCGGTGGTGTTCGAGAACATCGCCGAGTCGCTGCAGAAGCTGGTCGACGCGGGGATCCCGATCTTCAAGCTGCAGGAGGCGGCGGCGATGCGCGTTCCGGTGGTCACGCCGAAGATCGTCGAGACGCTCGCGCGCTACGCGAAGACGATCTACCTCACCCAGACGGTGGAGAAGAAGGACGGGAAGCTCACCCGCTTCCTCAACCTGGAGGACGCCTTCGAGGCGTGGAAGAAAAACCCGGGGCCCCGGGAGTGGCGCACGCACTTCCACGTCCCGGTGTTCCTCGAGAGCCTGGGAGAGCTGGAGACCACGCGCTTCGCGATCGAGGACGCGCTCCGCTTTCACAAGGCGAATCCGCTTTCGCGCCAGCTCGAGATCGAGACCTACACCTGGGACGTGCTGCCGGAGCACCTGAAGACCGGCGACATCGTCGACTACGTCACGCGCGAGCTCGAGTGGGTTCGCGGCCAGCTCGCTTCCTGAAGGAAAAAATCATGAAGGTCGGATTCATCGGCGCCGGAAGAATGGGCCGGGAAATGGCGCGCCGTCTCATCGACGCGGGCAACGACGTCGGCGTTTTCAATCGCACCGCCGCCAAGGCCGCGGAGCTGGCGAAAGCCGGCGCCCGGGCGACGGCGTCGATCGCCGAGGCCGCGCGCTACGGCGAGGCGGCGTTCACCATGCTCGCCGACGACGCCGCGCTCGAGGATGTCGCCCAGCAGCGGGACGGGCTGCTCGATTCGCTCCCGAACGGCGGCATCCACGTCTGCTCCGGCACGCACGGCATCGGCGTGATCCGCAGGCTCAAGGCCGCGCACGCCGCGCGCGGCCAGGTCCTGGTCGCGGCGCCGATGCTCGGCCGGCCGGAGATGGTGGTCGCCGGTCAGGCCGGCATGGTGGTCGCGGGGCCGCCGGAGATCCTGCGGCGCTGCGCGCCGCTGTTTTCGGCGATCGCGCGGCGCACGATCGAGGCGGGCGCCGATCCGGAAGCGGCGACCGCGATCAAGATCGCCAACAACTTCGTACTCGGCTGCGCGATCGAGGCGATGGGGGAGGGTTTCTCGCTGGTGCGGAAATTCGGCGTCGCGCCGCAGGTGCTGAACGAGGTCATGACCGACGGCCTGTTCGCCTGCCCCGCGTACAAGGCCTACGGCAAGATCATCGTCGAGGAGAGCTACGAGCGGGTCGGCCAGATGGCCGTGCTGGGGCTGAAGGACGCGAACCTCGCGCTCGCGGCGGGCGAAGCGGTCGGCGTGCCGCTGCCGAGCGGCAACGTCTGGCGCGACCGGCTGGTCGGCGCGGTCGCGCATGGCGATGGCGGGAAGGACTGGGCGGTGATGGCGCTCGAGCAGGCGCGCGCGAGCGGGCTCGCGTAAAATCCTCCTCGAACGGAGAGGTGGATGAGTGGTTTAAGTCGCACGCCTGGAAAGCGTGTTTAGGTTAACAGCCTAACGCGGGTTCGAATCCCGCCCTCTCCGCCAGTCAATCCTCACAACGCCCCTCTCGTCATGGGTGCTCAGGCACTCCAAGGCCCTGCGCGATGAGGGCCGTCGTCATCTTGAAGCGCCTCGTACCTCGATTGTTGTTGGGTTCATGCCTCAGCGTGCTTGCCGCGTGCGCCCTGTACCCGGAGCGGGGCGCGGTCGGCCCGCAGCCCGGGCAGCCGGGCAAGGACGTGGAATGGCTGCCGACGCCCGAGCCGCTGGTTTCCGAGATGCTCGATCTTGCGCGGGTCACGCCGAACGACTACGTCATCGACCTGGGCTCGGGCGATGGACGCATCGTCATCGCCGCCGCCAAGCGCGGCGCACGCGGCCTCGGCATCGAGCTCGACCCGGGCCTGGTGCAGCTTTCGATGCGCAATGCCGCCAGGGAAGGAGTTGGCGACCGGGCCGCGTTCCTGCAGGACGATATTTTCCGGGCGGATTTCTCCGAGGGCACGGTGATCACCCTGTTCCTGCTGACGGACGTGAATCTCAGGCTCCGTCCGAGACTCCTCGCGCTGCGGCCGGGCACCCGCATCGTTTCGCTTGTGTTCACGATGGGAGAGTGGAGCCCCGACGAAACGGCCACGACGGGTTGCGGTTCTTTTTGCACCGCCTACCTCTGGATCGTGCCGGCGGACGTGGCCGGCACGTGGCGCCTGTCGCAAGGCGATCTCGCGCTCGACCAGCGATACCAGAGGATCTCCGGGACGCTCAGCTCCGGCGGCAAGGTCATTTCGATCGCCAACGGCAGGTTGCACGGAGACCGAATCGCTTTCACGGCCGGGGACGCGGAATACGCCGGCCGGGTGGCCGGCGACGCCATCGCGGGCAGCTTCAGATCGGGAAGCACCACCGGCCGATGGACGGCGACGCGGGTGACGCATCGGCGGTGAGCGGCATAGCCATCGTCGCGACGCCGATCCTGAATCGGCACTTTTCCGCGCGCCTCATGGAATAGGAGGTATCCGCCGTCCGTTTTCGGCATGGGTATGGCCACGAATCTGTTTATCTCCAGCTACGAAGCCGGCGTCGACGAGGTAAAATTCGGCACGCTTACCTGCGATGAAGCGCGCGCCGCGTTGCCTTTGCTGGAAAGGGGGCTTGCACCACCTGCAACGCTTCATTCGGAAGATTAGCGGGCGGCCAAAGCAATGCGTTTCTTCATTACTTCCCGATAGACGCTCCGACAGTTCAGCGCCATGCCTCAGCCTTACAAGGTACGCCGCATTCACGTCGTCGCCAAGGGCGCGGATGTCCTGGTGCGCGAGTACACCCTCGATCCGGGTGAGGCGATTCCCTGGCACCGGCACAGCGAGGTTTGCGACTATTATTACGGGCTCGAAGGCGTTGTGATGATCGAGACGCGCGATCCCGGCGCGCGCTACGAGGTGGGCGTTGGACAGTCTGCGACGGTGACGCCGCCGACGATCCACCACGTGTCGAACCCCGGGACGCGGACCTGTCGCTTTCTGCTCGTGCAGGGTGTTGGCAAGTACGATTTTGTGAAGGCCGACTGAGGCGCCAGCGGGTGTGATCGGCAACCGGAGGCTGATGCCCTCTTGGGAGGGGCGGGATATGAACCATATTGCAAAGCTCATCTTCGCGCTGTCAGCGTTGCTTTTGTCCGGCGAGCCCGCGGCGCAAACCTTCAAGTGCAAGGATGCGGCCGGAAGGATCACCTACTCGGATAGAGAATGCAGCAAGGTAGGATTGAAGGACGCCGGTGAAGTCACGGATCGGCTCAACGTGAGTCCGGCGTATCGGGCGCCGGCGCAGACACGCGAGTCTCGGCGGCCACCCGCCCGGGCCACGGAGGCGCCGAAGGCCGACGCGCCGGCCGCCGCCGAGGAGCCCGCTCCTCCGCAGCGGCGCTGCTTCGTCGTTCATACGCCCAACGGCAACGTCACCCGCTGCAACGACCGGCCGCCCGAGGAAATGACGCCGGGAGAGGGGACGTCCGAAACGCCGCGGTAGTTCACGGCGTCATCAAAGGATTTGCCTCGAGGACGAGTCGCTCGCGGAGGCTGCTGCGAGCGATTCGCGATCATGAGAAATACAGAAACGGGCCCTGCGCCCGCTTTGTTTTTTTCTTAAGCCTCCGCTCTTCACCAACACCTTTCGCTGACACGCCATCGGTTGTCAAGCGATTGTCATCAAGCCGCAAACGTCCGGAAATAATCCTGGCCTATTTTTGGCGTCGGGCGATTCTCCCGTTGCGTTAGGTTGGATCGATCCATACACGGCCGCGGCCGCCTTGCGGGAGTTTCGTCAGGCTGGCCGGGGATTATCAACCGACGAATCTCAAGGACCTCGACCATGCACAGGAAACGTCTTGCCGTCGCCGCGGCGCTTTCGCTTTCGGGCTTGGCTGCGCCGCACGCGTATTCGGACGAAGGCGGTCAGCGGGAAGGCATCCGCCACGTGCTGTTGATCAGCATCGACGGAATGCACGCGGTGGATTACGAAAATTGCGCAGGAGGCGGCTACTGCCCGAATCTCGCCGCCCTCGGCAAAACGGGGGTGAGCTATACACGCACTTCCACCTCCAAGCCCTCGGATTCGTTCCCGGGGCTGATGGCTCTCGTGACCGGCGGCAGCCCGCGCACCGTCGGGGCGTACTACGACGTGGCGTACGATCGCGTGCTGGCTCCGCCGCAGAATACGACGGGCAACGGTGTCGCGGGCGGTGCGTGCAACTCCGGAATACCCAACGGCACCACGACCGAGTACGACGAAGGAATCGACATCGACCAGACGCAGCTCAACGGAGGCGGGCCTTACAGCGCGACCGACGGCGGCATCAAATCCATCGACCCGACACGTCTCCCGCGCGATCCCAACAACAATTGCGCGCCGGTGTATCCCTGGAACTTCGTTCGCACGAACACCGTGTACGGGGTCATCCACGCTGCCCACGGCTACACGGCCTGGTCGGACAAGCATCCCTCGTATGCCTCTGTATCGGGCCCGAGCGTCAATGCCGGCAACATCGACGACTACTATTCGCCGGAAATCAATTCCACCGTCGTCGCTCTGCCAGGCGTGACCACCGCGACCGGCGTGTCCTGCGGCGCCATTCGCGACACCACCCAGACAGGCTCGTGGACGGACAGCTTCGCCAACATCCAGTGCTACGACACCTTGAAAGTCAACGCGATCCTCAACGAGATCGACAGCAGGACGCACGACGGCTCGCGCCGCGCGCCGGCGCCC